>Ga0209489_100633_pt1 | contig 68396 bp, 41 predicted proteins | sample SiratrowhiteBW_FD_187527 | JGI IMG/M metagenome (GOLD analysis project Ga0209489, IMG submission 187527) | Root nodule microbial communities of legume samples collected from California, USA - Siratro white BW (SPAdes) (version 2) | ecosystem: Host-associated > Plants > Roots > Nodule | place... | reverse complement strand
GAACAAGGGTTTTAACTTAAAAATACAGAAACATTCTCCACAAATAGAGAATACGGATTTTTTTTCTTCTTCTCTAAAACAGAAACACAAAATGGTATAGTACTTCTTCTCTTTTGTTTTTTTTTTTCTGTTTTTCTTTTTTTCTCTATTTTTTGTACGATTTTTTTCTTTTTTTTTAAAAAAACAAACTGAACAAATGATATAAAGATTTCAGAATATGATAACTAGTAAAACTCCGACTGCTAGGAGCAAAACTCTAATTATCAAATGATGGGAACTCTGTTAGGATTAAACTTAAGAACCCCAACAAAGAGTATTTGAACGTCCCAATATCCCTAGTATTCAAATTTAGGATGATCTACTTAGAACCCTTACGTTGTAGAACATAACAAAGACCCTAGAGTATGAAAAAATGCCATAAGGTTGATTATTTCTTGATAAGTTTGCAAGTCTAATAAAAAACTCAAACCAGAAACTCTGACTTCTGAAATTTTTAGCATAAAAATTTATATTTCTAATTCAATGCCTTGTTTACATGTGTATTGCTAACTTAAATAGACTTTTGTTAGCTTCTAAAAGCTTACATGACTCCTCATTAGCCTATAAGTCTTATAATTTAATGCAACAACAACATTTTGGTATAATTTCAGATGACTAATTAATTACATGAAAATGGGAATACCAAAAACACAATTTACTAACTATGACTACTCTAAGTCCTATGGAAAAGTAATCAAAATACATAACGTAAAGTTTAAAATTTGTCCAATAATGAGTGACTCTTAAGCATTTAATCTTAGTCCAAAATACCCTATTTAGACTTAAATTAAATTTAGTGACACATGACATATGGACCCCACACTTCAATTGAATTGTTTCTGACCCAAAACTCCTTTACTTAATCCTTCATCAGCCTATATTAAATTAAGAAAGAAATCAAGTTTAAAGTCAGTCTTCAAATTTGTTTGCCTAGCCTACATGTCTTGAACCAACCCACTTAATGCCTCCTTCAGCTTTCTGGCCTTTGACCTTGTAATTGGTCCAGTTGGAATTTGCAAAGGGTCATTTAGATTGCTTGGATTTACATGTTCTTGAGTCTAATTAAACTTAAGCTCTTGGTTCTCATTAGATTTAATGTACGAAATTACAAAATTAGAGTCAAAGAGTTTATATTTGTATGTGAGTAGAGCTTTAATATGATGAAATTGAATTATGTGAATGTGTGAAACTAGATGTTTATAGTATGTTCAAAGAGATTAAAGTATGATTGTGATTGTTTATGCCTTTGTTGAGATAGATAATATAATTCTTATTATTTTTCCTTTTTCTAGCTTGTCTGTTTGTATTATATGTTGTTTTGTTTTGTTTTAGAATTATGTGATGATTATATATTATATATAAATAGATGATTTCACAGGTAATAAAGCTCTTCAAAAAGCATGATGGATGAAAAGTTGTGGTTAACAATATTTAAATACTTTTAAATACTAATATGTATAGTGAGAGATTTCTATAAAAGAGATATGTTTTGTAATATTCTATATATATGCTATTCATGTTTATCTCTTTACTTAAAATAATCATGGAATCACTTAATCTAATAACTCTTACTTTATTGTACCCAATTTTTTCCTTTTTCAATAAATACCATGATGTTTGACTAAAGTGATTTTATCAAGCATGTGTTTGTGTTTAATTAGAATGGTAAATGTTTTAAAAGGTTCTAGTATCTAAATTTGTTTATGGGTCATAAGTGTGTAGTTATCTGGATTAATGCTAAATAAAGAATGAAGATATGGACAAAAGCATTATTTTGGTGCAATTTCATTTCTTAATTATAATAATAGATAATTATTTTTTTATCAAAATGGATAAATCATATTTCCATATTATAATTTCAAGAGTTAAAATCCTATTTACGTGAAACACGATTTTTTGTAAGAAAAAAATAGAGTTAATAGAATAGAAATCGTGACAACATGACACACTTTTATGACTCAAATTAACTAATTCTAAGACATGGGTGCATTATAAAATAATTAATTTAGTGCATTAATTTCTATTCTCACAGTGAAATAATTAATTATTTAATTAGGTATATTAATTATCACACATGTATGAATGTATTAGTTTGGTATTCTCCTGATATTAATTAATTAGTTGCATTAACTATATGCATGCACTAGTGCATTATTTCTGTATTCTCATGAGTGAAATAATTAATTAATTAGGTACATTAACTATCATGCTAGTGGAATAATTAATTGATTTTGTGTATTAACCATTGAAATAGTGTCACTTGGGCAAAATTTCAATTATATTTCTTTTCATTAAAATCGTGTCATGTTGACATAATTTCAACTATATTTTCTTCATTGAAATAGTGTTATGTTGACACCATTTCTTCTCTTCTTTTGTACCTATTAACATGGTATCCTCATCATACAACTTCTTTACATGAAAGCATGTCATCGTAACACAATTTACTCATTTTCATAAATATAAAATATTACTCATTATAATAAATATAAAAAAGTTACACTAAAACTTATTTTTGTAAATAAAAAAATTACCCATTATAATAAATATAAAAAGAAATTACACAAAAATGGTACTTTCTCCAATGATATGACTATATTATTTACAATTTCTTGCTTAATAATTATTAGTTATAAATTGTGAAAGAATAGTTGTTTAAGTTATCAAATGCCAAAATGATTATCTCTAATGGTAGGTAATTGCTTCTTGCATCCCTTGCTTCATGCACTCCATCATATTTTTAAAATACTAAAACTATCCTTGAGGTGTAAAAATGGCTTGGGAAATTGATATTCCGAAATGAATATTGGAAGGTATAAAAATGTCTTTCGGATTTGATTTTTTGAAATAAATTTTGGGGTGGAACAAATAGTTTCAAAATTTTTTTCCGAGAGTTCAATGTAAGTTTCGGAAAACGTTTTTCAGAAAATATTTTCCGAAAATCTTTTTCGTAAATATCTTTTGAAAAAAAAATCAAAAGTCAATTTTATATTCTGAAAAGTATTTTCTGAAAATCATTTTTGAATTTTAAAAAACATTTTCTAGAAGTGAAAAATCCAAAAAAATGTTTTTTCGTAAACATTTTTTGAAATTCATTTTTCGTAAGCCATTTCCGAAAATCGATTCTAAAAACGCCTTCATACAAAATCAAAATGTTCAAACCAAAATCCATTCGCCTTCAATCACCAATAGCACCACTCGCCGGAGAACTCTGCACTGTACCATCATGGACGGTTCACCACACAACTTAAAAGAGTCCAACGACCACTTCTCCTTTCTTTCAATAATCTATGAAGGGCAATGATGGTATTTCCTGAAGTGCAAGAAATTGCCCTAATGGTAAGATCCACAAAATGTATAAAGTAAAATCCACAAGCAAACACTTGATTTTCTCCTGATAAGAAAAAGAAAAACTTACTTTCTTCCAAGAATTGAAAGTTACCATACAAGGTGTAATTGACCTGACGAATCTGTGTAAAATGGACGAGATCAGGCATTCCCTCAATGAAATCATATCAATGGTCTCTTCGTGGGCCCCTTTAAAAAAGTTTGCTAACTTTTATTATTATTTGCCAGATAAACTGATAAACACATACATGGCAAGGCAAATTTAAGTGCAATAAGTGAGGAGAAGACAGAGTGAACAGTGACAGTTTGGCAGCAACATTCAAATTCCAAGCTTTTTCAGTCATACTTCTGTACAGTTACACACGCTTTTCTGCAAACACTTGCTCTTTCACTAAACCGGTTCTTCTAGCCATTAGGTAGGAACGTGAAAAGGAATAAGAACGCCATGGAGGGTCCCTATCTCATACCTGTACCTCCCTGCTTCCTCATTCAATTGCCCCTTCACTCAACATCAACTACCACACTTTGCAGAAGCAAAAGCAACAACAACTAACATAGCATAACAACTACAACCATATTATTACTAATACTATTACTGCCTGTGACGTCTCTCTGTGTTGAAACTGATTAGTGGTAAAAAAAATGGTCTGTGACGGCAGTGCCCTGGCAGGCCCTTTATTACATAGACATGGTTATGATCAGTGGCACCCTTCATTCTCTGTCACAATCATAATTCAGCCGTGTAAAAAGGCTTTTACCACTCCACTCCTCCCCTTCACCTCACTTTTCAGGCACCAAACTGTCTGAGGTTTTATTAGGAAACACCCCTTCCCCACTTTCTCTAAACTTTTTGCTCCCAACTTTCCTTCTGCCTTCGGTTTTATACACCTCTACAAAATGGATGTAAGCTTCTTTGTACCCTTCCTTTTTAGTCACTACTTATGGTTATAACTAATGATTGGTTTTTCATGGTGATAGGAATGGAAGAGAGACGCACACATTCCGGAGTTTGGGAACTGGGATTTCAACAATGAGTTCCCAATCACTCGCTATTTCGAGTGTGCAACACAGCCGCGTCTGCCTCGTTACACTTCTTCCTCCGCTGAAACTCGTCTCCACAACAGACCTCGCCTCCTTCGAAATAATAGCAAACAGGTTCCCTTAATTACTTCCTCAAATTTATGCATGATGATACGGAGGTGTTGTCATGATGTGGCTTTTGAAAACACATGGGATTCGTTTGTATTTTTGCTTTATGGCCAAACCATGAAACCGGTTTCTGAGGCTGTTTGACTCAATTTGTGACTGTGGGCGCAGGATACGAGAAACAAGGGAAGGAGATGCCCGCATGGTAATGCTCACAAAGGAAATGTGCTCGTCGTACGGGAACAGTCAAGGAAGCCAAATAGAAGAAGGAAGCATATGCAGGTGCAAAAAGACGACACTGTTCCACGAACTCCCAAACCCGTTGACGAAGATCTCTATAAGATCCCTCCCGAACTCCTCCACACTTCCAACAAACGGGTGCCTCATTTTTCTTATTTATTTTAATGCCATGTTTTTGTTATATTATTATATATCCTAACTCATTTTGAACCAAAGTTTTCTTGACTTAATTTATTGTGGTTTTGTAGAAGAAAATTATGGGGTTCATTTCCAGGTGTCTTGTACTGCTTGCTTGTCATGAGCATTGCTAAGCTGGAATTCCTATGAATCTCTAACGCTGTGATTCGAAGTGGAGTTTTTTAAGAGGGAACAGAGAATGCGTTTCAATAATGGTGACAGCGACGCCTGTAGGTTTCTTATATGGGATTAAGATGTGAATGTATTTTGGTTTTCTCAGTTTATCTTTTGAATGGACTTATAATATATAGTTTCCTAATTCATTGAAGTGAGATTAGGATGATTCTAATACCTGTTGTAAGTGCAGTGAATGTCAGAGTGTCTAACGCTAATTATAATACTAACAGTGGTGTCGTACCACTTTTTTGTTGGAATGATGGTCTTGGTTGGCACTTTTGTGGGAATTATTCATTCATGCATTAACTATCCATTGTCACTTTCAACAAGCACACATCTTTCCTTAGCCATGACAACATAGTGAACCATGGAACTAAGTGGGCAATGGTGAACCACATTATCCATCGATTAGATTAATCTAGTTACTGTAGTTCAGTTCGCACCAGGCTTTTCGACTCCTTCCCACCAAACTTTCTTGCCACACTGTCAGAAATCACTTCCCACATTTATAGTTGTGTTTTTCTCTTTCTTTTCTCATATCTTGTCTAACTCCCTTCACCGGAGAAGCGTCCGAGTCCATCCATCATCATAACTATGCTTCGGTCTCCGTCATTGATGGTGACTAACAACACTACACTCCTCCACAAGGTCTTCAATGTGCTACTGTGAACCTCAACCTACATATGGATCCTACATCAAGAAAATCATCGGGTGCTGCTTCAACATTCTAGAAGCCTGCATAGTACCAAACTCGGAGATCTATGTTTGCAAACAAAAACAGATAAAGGGTTTTCAACAGTAAAACCTCAAATTCTAAAAGAGGGAGAAAGAGAGCGAAGAAAACTACTAAAGTTTCCCTAGCACCATGAAGTTAAAGGCGTTGAAGTATTTGGTAAAGGGAAATGAGGTTTTGACATTACTGTTCAGAAAAAAAAGCAATCACCCTACATTTGTTTTTCATAATAAAATATTATATTATAATAAAATAGTAACTTCCTTTAAGTATTAAATAAATGTATTCTACTCTGGTTTATCAAAGGTAAATTTTCCAAACTATTATAATTTTTTTTTTGAAATTCTTAAAATGGTGTATTTTTTATTTTATTTCTGCATATAGGTAAATTGTGCAGAGATTGCACGATATAATTGTGAATAAATCGTTCTATTATTATACAATTTAATTTAAGATATATGAAATTGTGAGAAGATAACACAATTTAGTTAAAGGAATAAAATTGTAAAATAAATGTATGATTTTAATTAAATAATTAATTGATTAATTGAAATCATTAGGCTATTTAAGAGTTGAGGTTAATTAATTCTTTCACCTTTCCTCTCCTATTTTTCGTTATTGTATTAGGTTATATATATAAAATTAAATTATAATTAATGCATATTGATAAAACCTTTTTGGAAATTTTGATAAAAATGAAAATGTAGTCATTGAAATTAATTAATTGTCATTTAAGTAATTAAAATAAATGTGAAATTAATTTGAATGGAAGAATATGAATAAAAGTTACTTGTTTTAATTTGAATAGTTTATATATAGAAAAAATTTAAATTATTTGAATTGATTAGTTTTTAAAATTTATTTATATTTTTTTCCTTCTTAAAAGTACTAACTTGAACTCTTTTTTTTCTTTTATAAAAATTCTAAAACTTATTTATATTTTTATAAAAATTGCAGCAATGGTTATTTTTATAAAAGAAAAAAATCAGACTGGAAGTAGTTTTAAGAAGAAAAAAAATTTAAATAAGTTTAGGAATGTTTATAAAAGAAAAGAAAAAAGCAGAAGTAGTTTGAGAATTTTTATAAAATTACAACAATGGTTATTTTTATAAAAGAAAAAAAGAGCATAAGTAGTTTTAAAAAAGAAAAAAATATAAATAAGTTTTAGAATTTTTATAAAAGAAAAAAGAGAGTCCAAGTAAGTATTTTTAAGCAAAAAAAAATATAAATAAATTTAAAAAACTAATCAATTTAAATAATTTAAATTTTCTCTATATATAAACCATTCAAATTAAAACGGGTAACTTTTCTTTAATGACTATATTTTCATTTTCATCAAAATTTCCAAAAGGGTTTTATCAATATGAATTAATTCTAATTTAATTTTATATGCACAACCCAATACAACAACAAATAGAAGAGGAAAGATGGGAAAATTAATTACTCTAAATTTTATATGTCTAACTATTTCAATTAATCAATTAATTACTTAATTAAAATCGTACATTTATTCTACAATTTCATTCCTTTAACTAAATTGTGTTATTTTCTCACCATTTCATATATCTTAAATTAAATGGTGAAATAATATAATGATTTATTCATAATAATATCGTGTAATCTCTGTGCAATTTATCTATATCAGAAAATAAAATAAAAAATACACCATTTTAGAAATTTCAAAAAAAAAATACACTAGTTTGAAAAATTTGCGTGGATCAAAACATCAGCACCCGAAGTATTTAACAAGTTGTATTAAAAGTGCAGAAAGTTAATAAGGCTTCCACATATTTTTGCGCGGCTCTTTATAAATATGGTGTACTTTTACACTGTTACACTATGGGTAATAAAATTTAATTAGATAAATCGATAAATCGTGTTTAAAACAACTGTAAAAAAAATAATGTCTCAAAAGCATGACTTTATATATATATATATATATATATATATATATATATATATATATATATATATATATATAAAGTCGTTTTTTTAACATGACTTTTAATATTTTTTTATAAATTATTTTCTTTTTCTAAAATCATGCTTACAAGTATATTTTTTCCTATTTTTTTTCTAAATTTTTATTGTAGAAAGTTGTATTTAGTAATAATATGGAGTGTATTTAATAATATGAATATTTTTGTACTTTTTTTTACCGTATAAAATAGAAGGAAGTGATGGACAATGTAAGGTTGTATAAAAGTGTGAGAACTTTTTCCATCCATCAAAATCTAAAAGATTGTATGTAAATATAAATATAACTATTGAAATGAATAATATCTCTATCAAATGAGTCTCGATATACATTAAAAAAAATATGGTATAACATTGATAGGTGTTGTTAGAATAAATTCTCAGGTGTTGTTAGAATAAATTATCATAGTATTTGGTATGTTGAGTTTTGAAGATGAAAAGCAAAATTATGAGCGTCAATTCAAGAATGAAATTTTCTTATTTTAGAATTGAGTTAGCAAAACGACATATCTTAGAGATCATGGTGATGATGACACTACTTATATCTAGACTTCGACTTTCAAGTTACTCACAAAACAGTTTAACAAAATATTATCGATCATTCTTTTAAGTCGAGTTGCAAGACTTATCAACTTTATATAGTATAATAAACTTATCTCTCCAAAATGTAATAAAAAAGAGTAGAAAAATATATATTATGTTATTACTAAATACACCTCTTATAACAAAAATTAAATAAAAGATAAGGAATGTGCTTGTAAGCACAATGTCAGAAAAAAATTGATTTTTTTTTTTTAAAGTAAGTAATTCCAAGTTATTGAGAAAATCATATTATAAACACAGGAATAAATGAGAATGAAGAAAATAGAAAAGACAAGATTTAACGAAGTTCGACAATTTGTCTATGTCCTCGGGAGTGGTTGAGCGACTGTGTTTTATCAGAGAGGTTACCTCAACAATTGGTATAGAGTCGATAGTCCGTCTTTGTCATCGGATGAATGGGCTTAGTTTGACCCTATATCAAAAGTCTTCTTGATGGAGGTTTGAGGCAGGCGTGTCCTGTATAAGTGTGTGAACGGCAGTACAAGTAAGGGGTCATTTGCTTCCGCTCGAGGGAGAGTGTATCGATGCGGAGGAGGGACTCTCACTTGAGGGGGAGATCGTTAGGTATTCAAGTGTGAGTCTAAGTTCCACATTAGATAGAAATGAAAAAGTTGAGCAATATATAAGAAAGAAGATCCACAAACCTAATGCTTTAAGATTTTGGATTGAAGGTGGTGTTATTCCCTTATTTGTTGGGCTCTAATTCTCATTGTTTGAGGTCTCTCTGGTATTTTTCCTCTCAATTTCTCCTAACACAAGCACAAGTTTAGTTTAATGCAAAAAAAAAAAAAAATTAAAGAAAAACAAAGCAAAAAACTATTATAATTAATTTTTATATTGGAATGTGATCTCATTTTCTAAAACACTTTCGTATATTTTGATAAATTTTTCCTTAAGATTTTAACGAGGTCGCTTTATTAATAAATACTTGTACTTTTAATAATTATGAATTTTCCTTTCTTGCTCTCGAAAAATAAATGGCGCTTCGAAACTTTAAAATATGTCTGCTCGAAATTTTGAGGAATGCCTCTTCAAAACTTTGAGGTGAACAAAAGCCTCTATGAAACTTCAAGAAGAACAAAAAAAGTTGTCGAGATTTTGCAATAAATAAGTTCCTGACCGAACATATTGGGTGCCAATACTTGTCAAAGCTGTAAGATACTGGTATTTTGTCGATTTGAATAATTTTATGAAAACACCAAGACTGCGTGAATATGTGAAACCTTCTATCCTACAAAACTTTATTATATATCACTTATGTGTTTTTGAATACTTTTCATTTAGTGAAGTCTATGATAAACAGTAACATCAATTTAGTAAAGTCCATGGTAAATAGTAGTATCCAAAATGTATCATTTCAAAAAGAAAATTTTTGTGCATAACCATAACATAACATAAAAAGACAAGTTTGGAAACCATAAACCATAAGAGTTCACAAGCCTAATTTCATTACAAATTTAATTGACTAAGCTCCGTCTACCACGATATTAATAAGATCTCGTACTGAAATATTAAGGTTAAGGTAAAAAAGATGAAGCTAAGGTAAAAAAAGATGAAGCTGAGCGAGAGATCCATCAAATCCTTGTCCATATAAAGTCACTTTGTTCTTAAAAGCATCCATTTTCTCTTGCCACTCTTTTTCTTTGGCAGTCATATCTTTGTGTAGACCCTTCTTATTATTATATTTCCACATTTCTTCTTTGGCAGCACATTGTTCTCTGGATCATCCTCGAGGCAAGCAACATATTTCTTAAGTTTGGAGACACGTTGGTTCAGGGCCTTACTGCGGGAACGGACTTGAGGAACCTATGTCGCCGCTATCTTCAGTTGGTCAATTTGGGCATTGAGATCGGAGAAGCTAGCCTTGGTGTTACTCAATTCTGTCCGCAATTCTTCTAATTTTTTATTTTTTTTTCTCATTTAACCAGGAATTTTCTTTAACCTTCTTCAAAGAAACACAAGAGAGGGTCGCTAACTTGAAGATTAAACCATGAACCTCCTTTTGAATATTTTCCTCATTTAAAAAAACTATTATTGATTTGAATTATATATACCACATATTATTTATTTTTCCATTAAAGATAGTTAATCAGCATGACTTAAATATAATCTATATTAAAATATGATTATAAGAAAATGTATTATTTTTACTGAGTAGATTGTGTATTCTTAAAATACTATATTATGTATAAGAATTATTGTAAATTAATTAAGTATAATCTTGTTGACTAGAAAATAATTTGACGTTAACTTCTTGTTTTCTTTAAATACAAATATTTGTTTTCCAAAAATAAGACAGCATCTTATCGAAATTCGAACAAGAATCTATACCTATTTGTTTTAATTACAAGAAAATCTATACCTATGTTTTTTTAGGGAAAATCTAGACCTATTTTTTTACAAGAAAATCTAATTATTCTTGATTGATTTATAATCCAAGACCATGATTACAGGATTTTATTAGGAGGATAAATCAACCGCATCTTCCATTATAAATATTCTGCATAAATTGTTTGAAGCAAAGTATTCTTCAGGCATGGAAAACCCTTCTTTTCCTTTAGTCATGAATAGCTCTAATTTTTCTTCGGGCATTGATGCTCTCAAGCAGCAGAAGAAAAAGGCAGGGCGGAAGAAGATTGAGATAAAGAAGATCGAGAAGTCTACCAACAAGCAAGTGACATTCTCGAAAAGAAGAACTGGGCTATTCAAGAAAGCGAGTGAACTGTGCATTTTGTGTGATGTGAGTGTAGCCATTATTGTGTTTTCTCCTGCTGAAAAATTGTTCTGCTTCGGTCATCCAGACTTGGAGGGCATTGTTGAAAGCTACCTGCAAGGTGCCAAAGTTTTTGTACAACTGGAGTCAAGGGAGAGATCAGTGTCGTACGAAGAGTGCAACAAGCAGTACGAGGAGGCAATGAAGAAGTTGGAGTTGGAAAAGAAGAATCTGAAAGAAACTGAAACTCTCTTTAAGGGGTGCAGCAGAAGTTGGTGGGAGGACCCTGTTGATCAGATGAGTGAAACTGAGTTGGAACAGTTTATGGTGTCTCTTTATGAATTGAAGAGAAAACTAGCCGAAAGGGGTGGTGAATTGTTGATGCAATCAATGCTATAGAATACACTTTTTTCATTTTCTTGCAGAACACACTTTTATGTTGTTAAGATACAAGAATGGCCACTCTAAATCTTCTATACCATTTAATTATACGGTTCATTCTCAAAACTTCATGTTTGATCGAAAGTTCACTTAGATTTTTTTCTAACAAAGTATATTATAAAATTATCGTATATTCCATTTATACCTATCAAGATTAATGTAATATATCAAAACAAGTTCAACTTTATGTTAGAAAAGAGAGACACGTGACTGATTGCTAAGCTGCTGTGACATTATTTTCTCCACAAGTATTATTTTGTTGGTTTGACTTTACAGTCACCGAGATGTTCTGTACAGAAGTAGAAATGAAACTGATATACCTAAGCCTAATTTGATGATGCAGTAGAATTGTTGTGTGAAGTGGATTTATCTATGCCAAGACAGTGGAGGATGGAGCTAGCTTTCCTTTTAGCCCTTGAGGAGCCGTTTTGTACAAGCCTAGAGATTGTGGCTTTGGCCATTTCTTCCTCTCTAATTTCCACTCTTTTATCTCTGTCATGGAAACAGATTAGATGTAGAATTACAGCAGAGTTTTCCTTGATGCGTTCTACTGTGTTCTCCCTCAAGATATCAAGCAAGAAACGGACACCCCCATGATTCACCAACGCTTCAACGGCCTTAGTATGTGTAGCGAGAAGTGCCAACAGTGACAACAACTCATCAACAAGAACATGGTCAACCACCTTGCCAAGAATAATCTGCACTGCCCCTTCTCGCACGGTCCTCTCTATATTTTCACGCGCAAAGCATAGTTTGAACAAGGCTGACGCAGCATCTTTCATGGCTGATGGATCTCCCTCTTCCAGTAAATCCACCAAGTATTTTATAGCGCCAGATTTTCCAATTATGTGCTTGTTTGAATCAAGAGACGACATTGAGGAAAAAACTGCAGCTGCATTGCTTCTTGTTTGAACTGTTCCGGATTTCAATGAATCGATGAGAAAGGTGATAACTCTTACGTTTTCTGCTAACAACCTCTTGTTTGTATCGTTTATTGAGAGATTTAGAAGAGTTGCGATCAAATCCTCGTGGAGATCAGGGTCCGCAGAAGCTGTGCCGGGTGAAAACGGACGCATCAATAGATTAATCATTCGTGAGTTTCCAAAGAGTGTTCGAATTGAGGACATTCGTTTTGCTAACTGACGAAGCTCTTTTGCAGCTTCTTTCTGTTCAGAAACTGACAGTGACAGCTTGAAGAGCAGTGAACGCAAACGGTGTTTGTGTGCCTCGGTTAGTTGTTCGTCGTGAATGTCAAAAACGGGCTTCGGTAGGTCAACTCCGTTCTCTTTGCACCACTCTGAGATCATGTGTTGGAGCAAGAAATTTGGAGCGAGAATACTGTGAGAGAGGACTTGTTGGGTCTCAGGGCAAACTCCGTTCACCTCATTCAGCCACTTCTGGATGAACGGACGATCAAAAGTCTGCATTCAACATCATCATTCACGAATCAATACATCTACTTTCTTTCAATCTTCATTCATCAAACAACCAGAAAGCTCAAGAAGAACAATTAATGCTCACTTTTAAATTCTCAACCATTCTTTAACACCTCTCTTTGATATCTGGTGTATTTATATGTTTTTCCCTTTCTTTCTAGTATATGTAATAGGTTCTTGATACGTGCCAATGAATAAAGATGAATCTTGATTAGGAAAGAAAGAAAACCTGTCCAGTGGTCAAGATAACAGGATCTGTCATCAAGTGACCAGAGAGAGGGCATCGAAAGTGTGGAGGAACGGATGCATGATCCAAGTTGGTTGAGTGAGGAGTGGTGCACTTCAAATCCTTGAGGGCAGAAAGAGCATGAATAGCCTTGTCCGCAGCGTGAACTGTGTAATCATCACTGTCCACGATACTCTCGATCAATTCCCGCAACTTTTGCTTCAGGGCAGATACTTGTTCCTCCTCCGCGACGGCCATTGCAGAACAAGATTGAGAATTTGCCAGAAAGAATGTGAGTGAGTGAATGAAGTTTGAGGAATGTGAGTGAAGTGAAGAAGGGAAGTCCTTTTATAGGCACCCATCTCACTCCAAACACCCGCCATGCAATTTCCACTATAGTGTACAATTTTACAATCTGAGCTTTAAAAATTATAATCACTTTTAATTAAATATAACTGTATAATTTATTATATATTCACTTTTTTAATTATTATATAACAACTTTAAGTTCCCAATTAATTGTATATTCAATCGAAACATTTACTATAAAATAATAAAATAAATTCTTTATTTAACCAAAACAAGTATTTTCTTAAATTTCAGGCATCCAATATTATTTAATTGTTGGAACACAGCACAAAAAAAAAAGTAATTCTTATTGATGTGATATGAAAAATTAAAATAAATATAATTTTTTTATTATTCAATGTTTAGATATAAAATAGGAAAAAAAAATTAGATTTGTATGTTCTTCTCCTGTCATGAATTCTGTATATAAGATATTTATTATATTCATTTTGATAGATTTTAAATAATAAATAATTTTTTTTTAAATAATCTTGAGTATGTCGTATCTTTTAAGTGATGTTTCTGATTTTATCTTAGAGTGCAAACTTTTGAAAACTACCTCCATCTAAAAATTCGTTAAGAAACTATTCAAGAACTTTTCTTTGAAGTTTGAACAATTCTATAATCCAAGCCATTCTCTATTGTCATAAACATTTTCGACTTTTGGTTTGAAAATTCTTTATCACTTATAAAATTCGTTATTTAAATTAAAATAAGTTTTGGTGATATGCATTTCATGATTTTAAAAGTAATTTTAATGCATTCTAAAAAAAATTTAATCTTGGATTTCACACTTTTTTTTTTACATATATATTTAGTGAAAATAATTACATCATATATTATAAATTATCTACATATAATCCATGTTATTATTTATTTTCCTCTATATATTGTACACTCAAATTATATTATATATACAACATATTCTTTGTAATTTAATGGTTAAGTCGTTTTTTTATAATTATTACAATTTTTTAAGTACATGAAATATTTTTAAACAATTATATCTACTTATATATAATTATTTAAAAATATGTATTATATATAGGACATATTTGTGTTTTTAGAAACTTATATTTCACGAAAATATTATTAATACTATTTTAATAAATTTATAAATCCAATACATGTTATGTCTTAGATTCTACTTATTTCTTTAATAAAAATATTTATACATATGAGTATGTGTATATTTGAAAGTATGTGAATATTATTACATTTTTTTAATCTGAAAATTACGTCTTAAATTTAAAATTCGAAGTTTCAATCATATTGTTGATAATTATTGACCAATTTTCGAGATGCATAATGGAACTATCCTGATCATAATAAAAAAATTGTAGAAGTACGTGGTGGAAAATAAATCATATAAGGAAACAAAACTTGACCTGAAGAAGTTTATACTCAAAACAATTATTTTCACTTTTGAAGTTCAATTTTCAACCTTTTAATTATTTCTTTTACTACAATTATTAATAAAATTCTAAGATCAATACTAAAAATATGTTGAAATCTATTTTTTTAATAAATTCTAATTATTCACTTATAAAGACTAAATTTATTATTTTATCTTTGAGTACAATATTTAATTAGATTGTATTGGATTGATGAAGGATTGAATGAAGAAGTTTTGGATTATAAACAATCTAGTTAAAGGGTAGGGTCATATAGTAGCAAATTTAATTTAAGTTTAAATGAGCTATTTTAGGTTAAGATTTGGAGAAATTTTAAATTTTATTTTGATATATTTTCATTAATTTTCCATAGGACTTGGTCTAGTCATACATAGTAAATTTTTTTGTATTTCCATCTCATGTAATTAATTAGTCATCTAAAATTGTGCCAAAATTCTTCTATTGCATTAAATTAGGAGGCTATAGGCTAATGAAGAGTCATGTAAGCTTTTAGAAACTAACAAACTAACAAAAGTCTATTTAAGTCAGTGATATACATGTAAACAGGGAATTGAATTTGAAATACGATTTTTTATTCTGAAAATTTCAGAAGTGAGAGTTTCTCTCTTGAGTTCTTTATTTGACTTTCAAACTTATCAAGGGTTGATCTACCTTGTTGCATTTCTTCATACTTTAGGGTCTTTGTTGTTTCTACAATGCAAAGATTCTGAGTAGATCATCCTAAACATGTGATGTGATCTAAAAAATAAAAATAAATGCAATTTTTCCTTCTATTTTTCTATGTTTAGTTTAAACCTAGGGAAGGAGTGAGATGATCTATTCCTCTTCCACCATGAATTCTAGGTAAAGACACCTATCATAATTTTTTTGACAAATTTGGTATGATGAATAAATTTTTTTAAAAATCTTGAGTGTATCATATCTCAAGTGGTGTTTCTCTTTTGCTTATCCTAAAGTGGCACTTCATAGGTTATCTCTTGGTGGCGCATCATCAAAGGGAAGAGCAGGAGTTTCTCTCTTGGGATTTCTTATCTTGTGAGCCAGGTCACAAGTGATGATTCATAATCTTGCTTATCAAATGGATTTGAGTGGCGTAAGGTTCTTTCCAATTCCTAGAGTTGTTTCTTATCTTGTGGGCTAGGTCACAAGTGGTGAATCACCATCTTTCTTACCTCATGAATTTGGGTGGTGCAAGGTGTTGTTCTAATTCCAATCATTATCTTTGTTTCTTGCATTTTCTTTAATTGTTTTTGTTTATGAGTTTTTTGCAAACTTTTGAAGATCACATTCATCCAATAATTCATCAAGAAACCATCCAAGAATTGATCCAAGAGCTCTTCTTTGAAGCTTGAGTGGAACGATCCTACAACCTAAGCCTTTCCTTAATTAGCATAGACGTTTTCGACTTCTGTTTTGCACCTTCAGCTTGGAGATTTCGTATCAGATGGTATCAGTGCTCTGATACACTCAAAACTTTTTGATGTTATTCAGGGAGCGGTTCAGGCATTTTATCGAACACGTGGAGGACACTTGGATTTTTGGAGATTAGCTCAACTAAAATTCGGGACGAATTTTCTTGAAGAAGGGAAGGATGATGTGATCTGAAAAATAAAAATAAATTTAATTTTTCCTTTTATTTTTCTATGTTTAGTTTAGACCTGGGGAATGAAAGAGTTTTTTCTATTCCTCTTCCACCATGAATTTTGTATAAAGACACTTATTGTACTCATTTTGATAGATTTGTAACGATGAATACAAATTTTTAAAAATCTAGAGTGTGTCATATATCAAGTGGTGTTTCTCTTTTTCTTATCCTAGAGTGACACTTCATAACTTATCTCTTGGTGGCGCATCATAATTCATCAAAAGGAAGTCCAGAGTTTCTCTCTTGGGGTTTCTTTTCTTGTGAGCTAGGTCACAAGTGACGATTCATCATCTTGCCTATCTCATAGATTTGAGTGGCGCAAGGTTCTTCCCAATTCCTAATTCTTATCTTGTGGTTTAGGTCATAAGTGACAAATCACCATCTTGCTTATCTAATAATTTGAGTGGTGCAAGGTGTTGTTCTAATTGCTAGCATTGTCTTTGTTTCTTGCATTATCTTTAATTATTTTTGTTTTCGAGTTTTTCGCAAAATTTTGAAGATTACGTTCATTCAATAATTCATTGAAGAGCTCTTCTTTGAAGCTTGAGTGGAACGATCCTACAACCCAAGCCTTCCCTCCATTACCATAGACGCTTTCGACTTTCGTTTGCACCTCCGGGTTAAGGATTTCGTATAAACCTGAATCTTAGGGATCTTGGGGCGTTCAAATACTCTTTGTTGAGTTCCACTTCTCCAGATGTACACCACAATCAGGAAGCCAATTACAATTGACTTACAATTAATCCATCATAGGAAGTAAATTGAAACACCTAAGAAAAAATCATGCTAACATCATATAAGCGAGCTTTTTTTTTTTTTTTTTTTTTTTCTCAAATGAATATTCAATCTCTTCAACCAAGTCATCTCCAGTAAGGAACTAATGCGGTGAGAGTTGAATTCAAGTCTATATTCTTCATAATTGATGAATGAACCTATAACCATTAAATCAGAGCAGCTTTTCTGTAATGTTACGATTATTATTATACTCATTATTATAATTATAATAATAATAATAATTATTATTATTCTTATTATTCACTAATAATATTATTATTAATATTATTATTCTTATTACTATATTATTATTATGATATCAATATTTCAATTATTATTATTATTAATTTATTATTATTATTATTACTGTAATTATTATTATATTTATGATTATTATTATTAGTATTATTAGATTGGTGGTCAATTTACCAAGGATTTTACTGATGGATTTAATCCGTTAGTAAATTGGCAGTTAATTCACTGACGAATAATTTCATGATAATTTTGTGTGTCGGTAAATCCATCAATAATTAGGTAAATTCATCGGTAAATTTACCAAAAAAATTTTTGTCGCTAAAATTTATCAGTAATGAAATTTTACTAAGAAAAGTTTATCCATCAATAATATTTTGTCGGTAATAACAATTTTTCTTATAGTGGTAGTTGGGAAAGGAATATAAATTGTCTTTGAAGTTCTATTCTCTTCATCTACTAAAGTAGTTGTCTTAGATGGAATAGTGAATGACACATTGTTAAGTGATAGTGTTCTCTGCAACTTCTCACCCCAAGCTTGACTTTTACCTGATTTTTAACATAAATATACACTTCTTTAGTAAGCCAATGCAATTTGTACGATCTAGGATGGGAGACGACAATTAGAGTTAGATTAAGCTTATTGACCAGTCTAGTGCTAGAAAATTCGAGGGGAGAAACACTGGGGAGACAAACAAGAATGAGACAAAAGCTAAACATACAAGGAAATTACACTACCTTAAACTCAAAACCTTAAGGCATTAGGTTTGCGGGTCTTCTTTCTTATATGTGGCTCAACTTTCTCATTCCTACTCAATGTGGGACTTAGACTCACACTTGGGTTGATTCTCTCCTTGTGAGGTCCAAACCCATTATGTTTTGGTGTGTCCAATGACACATGACAGACCCAATATAATACATCATTATAATTAGGGTAAAAAGGCTAACCCTAAATGTGTGCAGTGGATGTACAACCGTGAGAGAGAGCATTGGTGTGTGTGGAGAAGTGTGTGAGCAGTCGCTTTGAAGAAAAGAGAGAGAGAGAGAGAGAGAGAGGCAAACACAATTTACGGTTACTTCCTATAGCAACCTATGTTGGTATTTTTGAAGATCCAATGATAAAACCTTATTTGATTGAGCTGCAATTTTTATTGAAGATTTATCACTCGTATTTTTCTTCAATCTGGACAGTGGGATTGTCTACTACTCGTATTTTTCTTCAATTTGGATGGTGGGATTGTCTACTGGAGGTTTGTAGAAGCGTCAAGAAGTTTGTGAAGAGCTGCTGTCTGCAGGAAGTTCCTATTACCATCAATCTTGGTTGTTTTGGAAATCTAACGGTGAAATCTTCTCCAATTGCTCTGAAATTTTTACTGAAGTTTGACCACTTACAATTAGTTATTTTGGACGATCGTATTTGAGATCGGAGCTCTAGTTTGTTTCCAGGAAATTTGTGAACATTAGCTATTTTTTCTGGTGACGAGATTCTTGAATTCTTCCTTATTAATTTTAATTTGTTGATATTTTGGGTCATTGTTGGTGACCATTTGAGGATTAGGAAGAGTTGTATTGATATGCTTTGTGATTGATTTTTGTGAGACTCATTGTACTTTTGTTTTGGTATTAGTGGAGTATTTACCGTCCCGTGGGTTTTTTTTATCTCTATTGAGAGGTTTTCCAACGTTAATTATTGGTGTTGATTTATTCTTCTGTTTTCGAATGCATATTGGTTTCTGTTTGGATTGATTGATTGCGTTCATGGTGTTTCCATATTGTTTTGATAAAAGTGAATCTTATTGCTTTCACTGCCTGACTCTCATCATCTAGTACTACAAGAATTGCAACACAACCCGTTGTCTATGATGAAAGAACAAGCGTTTTCTAAAATATTACAATCTGTATGAAAAATATTCTCCCTCTGAGACATGGGTTGAGGACTATTGATTGTTGAGGGTTCTATGGTTGATGAGTAACTCTCCCTCACATATATATGCATCTTCACTAGTTTGACTCTCAAACTTTTCACTCACACTATCATCATCAGACTCATCCTCATTGCTATATATGTCCTGACCCCTCATAAGAATGGTCATCATAGACGACATTAAGCCTTAACATGTCCTCGGCCTAGACACTTAAAACATTTGACATCATTAGTGCGAGTGGATGCAACATGCTCATCTTTCTTTTTATATTTTTCTTGGGCTAGGCTTGAAGAAGGATTTTCTTTCGGTTTTTCTTTTATAGTTTTGCTCTCCATCGGATAATCCTTTTTGGAATAAAATTCAGAGTAAAAACTTATTCGTAATCCTTTTATCAAAATTTGTTACTCAACTTTTATATATATTTAGACCTGATCATGAAAATCACGATATGGAAAAAATTCCACTTTAGATAGAGGTGTTTGTGATTTATTTTATTATATTTTTTCTTTAAATAGACAAATGGGTCAATACAGTTAAAATTGATTAGATATGTTGATTTCATAATTAATATTTTTTAAAAATTTAACAAATTTTAATTTACTTTTAATTAATAAAAAACTTAGTTTCTTTAAAAAGTTGTAAATAATTTTAAAATTAAATTATTGGTTTCGTATAATAAAATATACAATAAAAAAATGCATACATTTTTTAGTTAGTATAAATATAGAGACAAAAATAATATAATATTAATTTAAACTATTTGTATAATATGTACATAAATGCGTAAATATAATTTTATAAAAAAATAAATTTAATGTTTACCATATTAAAAGTTAGTATTTATATATTAGATGAAGCTGTAAACAGGTAGTAGATATTATTTGAAAGTTGTAAAATTTACTAGCCATGAAAAATTTATTCCAATTTAGAAATGAAAAAAATTTCAAAGTCATCTCATAATCAAAATTAAATTCATGTTAAAAGGAGGGTTACATTATCCTTCCTTATTATGCATTATACAAACTATTAATGATATTAAAGTATTTAAATTAATATTTATTAATTTTAATAAGAATTTATTATTTATAATAATATTAAGCTTATTAGTAGCAAAATTTTAAATTAATAAAATTATCCAAAAATATCATCTAAATAGCATTAAAGTTTACTAATTTATTAAATAGAGCGAGATACTTAACTAACAAAAAGAAGTCAGGTTGAAGAAGTATTTTGAAGTAAATTTTAAAATTTAACTCAACTTTCTTGTTTTGTTTTAATTTATTACAAAAGAAGGGTTGAATGAGAAATAATGGATAAGATTGTTGCTTACACACGAGAAGGAATTTATCACCACGCTTAAATTTAGATGTTTGTATATGGTAAATTTAGATGTTTGTATATGTTACGTCTGATTCGCATTAAAAGGGTTGTGATTGCTGGCAGTGTAAAATCTTGTGAGTTATGCTATAAATATAGGTGATTGTGTTTTGAAAATTGACAACAGATAACAACAGAAATGGGCTTTGAGGGTTTACCAGAAGGCTGCATAGCTGACATTCTCTCTTGCACCACACCCACTGATGCGTGCAGGCTCTCTCTCGTTTCCAAGCTTTTCCATTCAGCTGCAGAATCTGACGCTCTTTGGGAACGTTTTCTTCCTTCCTTTCCCAATGTATGCTTCTGGACTATCCCTCCAAAAAGGCCCTTTACCTTGCTCTATCAGATCACCCTGTCATCCTTGACTAGGGCAAGAAGGTAAATGCTCTGCATGTTTTGTATCTTTCAAACCTTCTCTGTTGCTTTGGTTTATCAATTAACTGCCCAATCTGTGAAATGCAGAGCTTTCAATTGGAGAAAAAGAGTGGGAAGAAGATTTACATGCTTGCTGCCAGATAATTCACCATTGCTTGGGGAAGTACTGAGCAGTATTGGAACTGGTTTACTCAACCTGATTCCAGGTCAACTTTTTTTGTTTTTTTGACACTAATTGTTGTTAGATTGTTGTTGGTGCATCTGCATTATTATGAATAGTGTATATATGTTGATCTTCAACTTTTGAGTGCTTGGATTCAAAATGTTTTGATTGGGGAAAATCAATCATATCTACTACAGCCGCTAGATAGGTTGGTTTATCACCTTCGAGATTTGTAGCGTTACATAATTAGTTGTGATCTCACGTCAGAATCAAGGGATCTTGGGAGGCTTCATTATTTTCATAAATACCAGATAATGGAGTAATATCAGATATGATAGTCACTATACTTGTTAATTTGAAAAATTGCTGAAAGAGAGATAAGTTATAACTAATTTCTTGATACCCTTACTCCCTCTGCTTGTCCCCCCTCCCAATTCCTGTGTCCACTCTGCGCCTCCCTATTTGACTATTGTCCCTTTAAATTATTTTCCCTCTCTTTCTCATAAGGTGGTCCTCCACTTTGGATCGTCTCACTTTAGTAACACCGGGTCTCGTGCGCACATCGTATTTTTTTGTCATCTAGCGAGGACTTTGATCGAAGGATATCGGATACTCTGTAGCAAACCTGCAAAATTACCTATCTTTGTATTAATTAGATCCATAACCAAACGCAGAAAGTCTTGTTCCACAGACTCAAAGATAGAATCACCAATTAGTGACTTTCTGTTAAAGGAAGAGGCTGGTAAATAGCTGGGTAATAAGGGGGGAGAGGACACGATTGTTTATCAGTTGTGCTCAGTCCTTAGGCTGGATAATTTCTCCATACCTAGGAGATCACTATCCGGTTTTCCTTTTGTAAATAGTTAAATTTTGTATAAATGATACTACCCGCTCTTTGGATAATAATTGTTCCTATCAATTGATGCTTTTATTGAGAGAATTAAAGATGGAGGGATCGGTGTGTGCAAATTCGAATGGTTGGCCCCTCAGGAATTGACATTCTTGATACTTGAGTGGTGGCTGTTGAGTCCATTCTAAAAAATAAGAGGCATTTCTGCATGATCATCGGTCAAAGTTGAAATAACATACAGTGCAGCTTAATTCAGCTAAACTGGGTTCTTCATGATTAGCATTGGGCACATTACCACATCCCTTTCAGCTCCACATTCTAAAGCATGAGAAGGATTTCACTACCAACAGCGGCAATTGGAGCTGTTTAACTCATTGTTGGTAGGTGGATCTGAGTAAAACAAAAACATGAATTTTTTTTTTTTTTTTTTCTTGATACGATTTCCCTCGTCGGTAAGAATTGTTCCTATACTATACCCCTTAAATCTGAATTTCAATAACAGTGAAGGTGTTCAACTGTATAATAACTCCTTTCTAATATAGTCGATTATTATCATACTTGAAAATTTCTAGACCCGAAATCAGTTATACTGTCAATACTCTCTTACATGCGGATGCAGTCCATCATTGTGTGCGCAGATATTTTAAAGGCACTTTTCGCTAGGATCTTCTATTTTCTGCCACTTCGTGCTTACACTTGCAGGTCTAAGCAGTTGCTGAATATTCCACACGTGTGGACACCTGCAGACCCTAAAAAGTTTACTGTGTTTGTCTTGGATTTCAAGCGCCTTGGGTAAACAGGGATCCTAATCCTAGGCAAGCTAGTCAGTTAGTTTCTCTTCATTTTCCTAGGCAATCTAATGTCAGCTGTCATCAATTCATCTGTATAGGCTAATTTTTGAGGCTAATTTTTGGTCCTTGGCAGCGTTGGAAAGTAAATTAACTTGGTCATTGTATTTCCAGCATAATTTATTTATTTCTTCAACTCTATCTCTTATTTAGTTATTGTAATAATAACAGGTATATAAGGTGACTGGGCGTAACTCATACAACAAATTACAAAACCTATATTTCAAAATATCAAATTTATTTGTAAAAGAAGTTTGGAATATAAAGGGTAAACAATCTGAAAAAATCAGATTTGATGTTAATATTCTAATTAGTTAAAATAATCCATTCCCAAACCACAAGAAACCCACCTAAAAATAATAATATACTGCAAACAAAGAAATTATTATAGGATACCACGTGCCCATGTTTTTGGTTAATTTCTACATGATGTAATAACTTTTTTATAAACAAGAAAAAAATATTGACTTCTTCTTCCTTAAGTCTCTCAACTTAAATTTATGTTCTCTTGTTTTTCTAATCTAGGTTGTCATGTATATCACCGCAAGGTCTAATGCTTTCAATATTGTTATGATTTTGGGTTGTAAAGACCTCTTCAAGTTTTTCAAAATTTTAATATTTAATTTTTCAATTTCGGATTTTGCACATTCATAACTTATATCATTCTTAACATCTCGTATTCTTGAATCAAGGTGTTCTTTCTAACTCTTTTTATCTCTTTAGTTTCTTCATGGATGATCTCCAAAACTCAACGTGTTTTCTTTGTAATCTTGTATACGAAAATCATATAAAACTCATTCAAGATAAGTGTAGAGGCTATTATATTTCTTGCATTTGCATCATATTGTGACTCCATCTGGTGTCTAGAGAGAAAAGTCTTTTTCTTCCATAATATTGTTTATCAAATGCACAAGAACAAAAGGTTTATTCATGAGAGTCTCCCTAATACCTCTATCAACAGATTTCATAAATAATTAACATTCTTATCTTCGAAAAGAAATAGTTTTCACCACAGAAAAGTGAAGACATATTAATATCACCACCTTCCATGTATGTTTGATTTTGTAAAGTCGTTATAGAAGAATTGAATATCTTTGTTTTGAATAACTCTCAAAAACCAACTCTAAGACCAATAGTTTGAAAAGAATGACTCGCTTGGCTAAACAAAGAGTGGGGTGAATTGGTTTTGAAACTTTTTCACAAAAATTTTCCTTTCTTCAAGTTCTTTTAAAAACTCTTTTAATTTGAAAACAAAATGCAATTAGATTGGAAATCAAGATTAATACACCCAGTCTCAACTATTTAACTTTAAAATAACCAATTTTACTATCCTAAAAAAGTTTGTATAAAGCACTCACTTAACAATTACAAACTCAAGACAACTAAATCAACTCTTGAACACTTTCAAGAGAATATCAACAAAAATAGCTCCTTTGAGTCCAATGTACAAGTGTTTCCTTTGAAGTTTTCTTCCTTTCTATTCTAGTTGTTCAAGTATTTATTAATTTGTTGTATAAAGAAAAGCTTTTCAAACAACAAATTTCTAGTTAACGTGCAAGCTTAGTATTACTTTTAGTTTGAATTTACGTTAGATCTATTGTTTTTGTGTTTAGAACTTGGAAATCATATCAAAAGCATATAACAGGAATTTTAAAAGGCCTAAAATACAAGTAAAAACAATTCCAAGAAAATTGAATTGAAAAAGAATTAAGTACTCATCAAGAAGTATTTGAATCATCTAAGGGAATAAGATCAAAGCCTATTAACTAGTTACAACAATGGATACTAAAATTCAAACCAATAGGAAACAAGAAAGTTGTTTTGACTAAAGTATCATTTCTTTTTGAATAAATTGTATGTGTCATTTTTATGGTAATGTGTACTCTAAATTGTGACAATAATAATGTTAAGGTATGTACATATATATTATTATATAAAATATCTCTTAATGAATTCCATGACAATTATTGTAGGGGTGAGTCACAAAGGCTCACCTAGTGAGTGTGGTGGTTAAGGCTATTATTGTGGAACATGGAAAAGTCTGAAAGACACTAACAAAACAAGATATATGTCCAAGTTGATGGATGACCACCTATAAAGCAACATATTGAACATTTAAGAAGGTTTATAGCTAAGAAAATAGAAGAAGATGAAGTTTAAAAGAAGAAGACTACTATTTTAGAAAGTAGAATAATAGAACCTTGTTCTTTTTTTTCTTCTTAGTCTTATACAAATTGTATAATGCATATTTTTTTTCTTATAATTGTAGGAATTTGTAGAGGCATGAGTGAGTATTAGACCTCAATTTGGGCTTGTAAGAGTCATCTACGAATCTTAAAAAGCAAATGTCCAAGCATGGAAAAAAAACATCTGAGAAAAAGTCCCTCCTCACCTAGGATAAGCTATTTTAGGCTATTTTGGAGTGCTACTCTTCCATCCTTGGATGTCCCATTTTGACTTTATTTAGTCTCTTGATTTGATAAAGCTTGTAAGGAGAGTGAAGTCATCTATATAGAACTCCTTAATCCCATTTACAAGCCATTTTTGAGTTGAATGAGAATTAAATTGCTTATAAGCATTCTCTTATTTTCTTTGAAAGTTATTTAAAATATACTTCTTTTATTTTCTTCTTCATTTAATCTTTCTTAAAAGAGGATTCCAATTAAGTTCTTTTATAATTTAATTAATTTATTTCGCTACAATAATGAGAAAAGGGTTTAAGGTCTTAGTAAAACCTAAATAAACATCAATATTAAACTTGTTATGTACTGGTATATGATTAAAGGAATGTAGCTCAAATTCGTAAAGTTCCCTGTACTAAAGTACAATATATTTTCTTTTAATAAAACGTTTTATACAAAATTATATTTTACAAATATTTTAATTTTTTAGTTATGTGGGGGAATATTGGTAAATATTTTATTATAATTAAAAAAAGTCTTAAAAATTTAATTTTATAGTATTTTAAATCAATTTTTTTATATCAGTAACTTTCTTTTATATTACAGGATTGTTTAGTTTTTATTTTTTTAACATTTAAATAAAATAAAATAATAGCATGGTGTACGTTATTTTTATGTCCACATTCACTTTGCAGTTACATATTTTTAAAGTAGCTACTTAAAAGTGTGAAAAAAAGTCAGGTATTATTTTTATAGAATATGATTATAAATAAATATAGCTCTTTATAAAAGAGTTAAAAGATAGTGAATTCTCTCTTTCTCTTTTATATTCCTTAAAAAAGTTGTAGTATTCATATTCTATCTTAGAAGAGAAACACATATTCATTCTATCTTCTCGTGTAAGGAGACTCGTATCTTACCAATTTGTAATGAAAGTGAATCATCAAATCTGTATCTTTGTAATGAAAACCTTTGAAAAACTCAATTTAGCATAGGAATTTAAAATAAAATTTACTGTGGTGTCTTGATAATCTTATCTTACCAATTTAACATTCTAATGTGTTCAGATAATTAAATAATAGTGATGATTACTAAGGATCCAGATGAAAAAATAAATAGCTGTGATTTTTCAATTTGCAGATTTAAGGCGCAGTCCTAAGAAGAAGAAAAAACCTCCGAGACACGTCTGCTCTTTCCAATTTTAACATGTATTATAAAAACTTTTAATATTTGGCTTATGGCAGCAAATGGTCCATAAAATCGACCATACTTGTGATTAAGGTTATTATTGTTCAACAACATTTCTGACATCAAACCAATTGAAAGAGGTAGTGAAGGAGGAAGATCATATAGATAAAAAGAGTACTCAATGACTTCGTGAATTACACAGGCATATAAACTTGAAATGATAGCGTACGAAACCAGAAATCCTCAAAATTTGTTAAGGATTCGAACATAAACTACCACAAAATGTTTGCTAAAGTGTCACGACACCTAAAAGGCGACCTTTCTTGGAGCAATCACAACATTCTTGTTCCCTGGAAATGCATTTCGCGAAAAGCGATATATCAACCAAAGACTTGAAGGTATAGGGTTCATGCATAGATAACTCTGACAGAACCTTTATGTTAAATTGGATATTTTCCTTCATCAGACCATGCATAAAGTTCCCATAATTGACCTGGCAAATAAAGGAAAAAATGTTCAACAGAGAAAATGGCAGAAGATTAAACACCTCATGCCATGCAAATATAAACTCAAAATAGAGGTGTTAATGCATGAGAAAAATTACAGATTCTAGAGGCATGTTCACCTAATATTCATTTAATTTGAGGTTACAAATGTATCACTCACACACCATGTATTCAGTCCGTCGTCATTTACTACAGCGAACACTTTCACTTTCATGACATACTCCTATACTCCTGTCACACATCAAAGACAAAATCTATCTCCGAAGAAATAAATTATTGATTTGCTCATCCCATACATCCTCCTATGCTTCCTAAATAAATAAAAGCATTAGCGGAATATACATTCATTGATCCCTGTCAACCCCCAATTTCGTCGGGACAAATAAAAATTAATTTTACAAATATAAAAAGAAGGAAAAAAGAAAAAAAATAAAAGAATAAAAATAAGAAATTAAAACTTTTAACATGTGTGTTATTTAGTTTCTTTGCCATTTAGAATATTAGAATAAATAATAAAAAGAAATTTGTAAAGTTTGATTAAATAATAATAAAAAATAAGATAAAATGAAATTTGTAAAAAATGATTAAATACCAACAAAACGGTGATGGGTCTGTCTTAAAATAAATTGAATAGAAAAAATTAAGTGAGATGTTCATTTATCAAAAAAATTCTAATTCAGTTTGATGAAAATAAAAGTGATGAAAATAAAAGTAAGAAGATGTTTTCTGAAGCCTAATTTACTAAGAGGTTATTAAAAATAAAAAGAAGAAGTTACTGTAAGAATTACAAATGTGTGCTTTTTGCCTTCTCACACTTATCACATTTGCTTTTTGCCTTCTCACATTTATTACATTTAGTAATCATGCTTTTAACATTTAACTAGCATGCTTTTTGCCTTCTCACATTTATTACATTTAGTAATCATTCTTTTAACATTTAAGCAATCATGTGTTTTGACATGTCATTAGTAATCATGCTTACATTTAACCCCATTTAACCCATTAACCCAGCCTTCACATTCATGTTGAGTGACTATTCATGTTAATTGACTATTCATTTTTTACTGTTTTTCTCCTTAATCAAGAATCATAGTGTTATGGAGGGAGATGAAGGGATTAACACAGAAAAAATTATAAATTTATTTTTAAGGGGAAGGATACAGAAATTGAGAGATACTTAGAAATTTAGAAAGAAAAAGACATTGAGGAAAAGAAAAATATTGAAAAATATTATTCAGTTATGTTGTTGAAAAAAAATCTAAGAGTCCAATAGAAACCAGAAAAAGGAAAAGAAGAAGCTAAATTGGGAGTCTCCAACAGGTTCGTGTTCTTCCTTTAATTCTGTCCTATTCTGCTTTTTTCCTTTAATATTTTCATTTGTATTTGTTGTGTTTTGTTTAATCCTGTGCACTGCATCAGTATCAATGAGTAATTAGTTTGCAAACATTGTTAATGATCACAATAAATTATTATTCATGCGAGATGATTGTTGCTACTAGCACCGCACCGATCTGAGATTATCTGATTGCTGCATTCTTGCACAACTAGTATGGTTCATCTAGCTGCTGCTAGCACAGTCAGGAGACCCCAATAAGAAAAATATAATTAGCCCATTCCAAAACATGACCCAATCGGCCCTAAAAAAACACAAGCAACCGAATTAACTTCAATTAAAAAAATAATACCTAAACTTTCCGAAAATCTTAACCAAAGCTAATCTAGATAGGAAAATGCTCAAATAAACCCACAAAAATCCTCATCAGAAAGAAAAACCCACAGAAATTCTCAGAACTCAGTGAATCCAAAGACTCACTCAAAAGAACACCAAACAGCCTTTTCGAAAAAAAAAAGAAAAGCAGTTAATCAAAACCCGGTCAGGAGTCGGTAGCAAATTCAATTCCAGAAAATTAATAATTCCAACTCCATAACACATAATCGAACAGAGGATAGCCAACATGCACAGTGGCTGGTGCATTACACAGTCCAAATGACATTTTCCTATATGCAAACACACCAAAAGGACATGTGAAAGCTGTCTTTTCTTGATCCTGTGGATCAACTGTAATCTGATTATAGCCTGAATAGCCATCCAGAAAGCAGTAATAGGCTTTCCCTGCTAACCTTTCCAGCATCTGATCCATGAATGGCAGAGGAAAATAATCCTTTCTAGTTGCCTGATTCAATTTTCTATAGTCAATGCTCATTCTCCAGCCAGTAACTGTTCTTGTGGGGATTAACTCATTTTTCTCATTGTGGATAATAGTTACTCCACTCTTCTTTGGGACCATTTGCCCTGGACTTACCTAAGTACTGTCTGAAATGGGATAAATCATCCCAGCCTCCAACAGTTTCTGCACTTCCTTCTTCACTACTTCCTTTATAACTGGATTTAGTCTCCTCTGTGGTTGTGCAACTGGTTTAAAATCAGCCTCCATGTGTATTCGATGCATGCAATAAGCTGGACTGATTCCCTTTAAGTCTGACAGTTGCCAACCAATAGCCTCTTGGTTGATTTTCAACACCTCAATTACCTGTTCCTCCTCATCAGCAGCTAACAAACTGCTTAAAATTACTGGTTTCTTTATATCTCCACCAAGAAAACTGTATTTAAGGTGTGGTGGTAAAACCTTTAACTCTGGTGCCTCTTCTCTAACAACATGACCTGTCTCCAGTCTCTCTCTGTTTTCTGTCTTCTGGAAAAATTCCTTAGCTTTATCTAACATGGTAGCTAAGGCTAAAGCCTCTGTATCACCCTATCAACACCCAATTTCGTCCAGGCAAATAAAATTATTTTTGCAAATAAAAAAATAAAAAAATAAAAGAATAAAAAATAAGAAATTAAACTTTTTAACATGTGTTATTTAGTTTCTTTGCCATTTAGAATAAATAATAAAAAGAACTTTGACTTTATAAGTAAAGTTTGATTAAATAATAATAAAAATAAGATAAAATGAAATTTGTAAAAAAATGATAAAATAATGAAAAAAGGTGTTGAGTTTGTCTTAAAATAAATTGAATAAAAAAATTTAAGTGAGCCCATTGAACAGGGAGGTTTATATATAAAAGATAATTCTGATCCAGTTTGATAAAAATAAAAGTAAAAAATGTTTTCTAAATAGGTTATTAGAAATAAAAAAGTTACTATTTACACCTCACTTGTGCTTGCCACATAAGCCCAAATTCACCGACAAATTTTATTTCTTATTATTAGGAATCTTGATTAAGAATTGCAAGTACATTTTTCTTTTGTTGGCTTTTTACCTCCTCACACTTATTATTTAAGTGTCATGTTTTTGGCATTTAATCACCTATTCCTCTCCTTCATATTATTCCTCTTCTTCATACATTTTTATACTTTATTTTTATACTTTTTTTGTCTACTTTATTTCATTGAATAATTGATTCTTAATTAAGAATCATGATTGAGAGTGTTATAGAGGGAGATGAAGGGAACAGAAAAAATTATAAAAAACTGATTTTATTTTCAAGGAAAGGAAAAACAGGTCTTGCAAGAACTAAAAAGATCAAGTTGCAAAAAGAAAATTGAGGTTAGTAAATTACAAAAGGAAAACAAAAAAAGGCTAGTCTTCAACGGGTAAGTCCAGTTACTTTGTTCTTGTGTGTTTGGTTCATCTTGTATGTAATGTGATTGTTTGGTCTGCATACTGGAATATTGAAATGTGTTAGTCAATTTTTTATAATATCTATTATCTGCAAATGGAATATTGAATTGTAAAATTGTGATTATTACTTGGGAGGTTGCTGCTTGATCCTCATTCGGTTTAGAAGTTTAGGGGCTGTTGCTTTTGCCACAGTCGACTTCCTCGGCAATACCAGAAAAGAAAACAACCCTTGTTAGGAATCCCCTTCTAGAAATCCTTCTAACACCAAAAAAATTCATCCCAAAAAGTAAGAAAGCAAGATCCAAACACAATTCTTGAACCAACTCAGAGAAAACCAATTTCAAACAAAAAATCAAAAAAACCAATTTCAAAATACTGAAAATGAACATCTTTTCCCCACAGATTTGTTACATGTTCATTAATTTTTGTTCCTATGCAGGAAGCGAAAGGAGACAATGCAGTGAAGAGAAGTAGGAAAAGGAAGAGGTCACAAACGGAAAATGGCTATAGAAGGAGGCAGTTAGGTCGATTTAACAAAAGAAGAGCTTCATGACTTTACTCCTTCATGTAAGGGAAAGTGTATCTAGATTAGTTTCACGCTTTACATATTAAATTTTGTACCATTTCAATTTTGCCATTTGCTTATATATGGACTTCCAAATGGCTGTAGGTTACCCAAATCGATTTTGATAGGATTAAAATGAATTCTAACTAAGTTGGCACGGTTTTGAATCATAAGTCTCCACTGAGGAGATTTTATCTAACTACTACTTTATTTTCATAGTTGTCTTTGGTAATTTGACAAAAACTTACATAAATAAAACTAAAATTGATTATCATACTTTTATTATATATATATGTCAACACTTAATTTCGTTCGGGCAAATAAAATTATTTTTACAAATCAAAATGAAAAAAAGATAAAACAAAGGAATAAAAAAATAAGAAATTAAATTTTTAACAAGTGTTATTTAGTTTCTTTGCATTTAGAATAAATAATAAAAAGAATTTTGACTTTATAAGTAAACTTTGATTAAATAATAATAAAAATAAGATAAAATGAAATTTGTAAAAAAAATGATAAAATAACAAAAAAAAGTATTGGGTCTGTCTTAAAATAAATTGAATAAAATAAAATTAAGTGAGCCTAATTGAACAGGGAGCTTCATATATAAAAGATAGTTCTGATCCAGATTGATAAAAATATAACTAAAAAATATTTTCTAATTTACTAAGAGGTTATTAGAAATAAAAAAAAAACGTTACTATTTACATCTCACTTATTTGTGTTTGCCACATAAGCCCAGATTCACAAAACTACCCTGCCCAGTCAAGTCCCTACCCAGTCAAGTCCCTATGTAACTTTAATACCTTTTAATTCTTTATTAGGAATCTTGATTCAAAATTGCAAATACATTTTTGTTTTGTTGACTTTTTACCTCATCACACTTATTACATTTAAGTGTCATGCTTTTGGCATTTAATCACCTATTCCTCTTCTTCATACTATTTCTCTTCTTCATACTATTCCTCTTCTTCATACCATTCCTCTTCTTTATATTATTCCTCTTCTTCATACTATTCCTTTTCTTTATACGTTTTTATACTTTATTCTATCTACTTTATTTCATTGAATAATTGATTCTTAATTAAGAATCATGATTGAGAGTCTTATGGAAGAAGATGAAGGGAACAAAAAAAATTAAAAAGAACTAAAATTGAGTAAAATAATAGAAAAAAAGAACCTACACAACAGTGATCTTGCAAGAACTAAAAGGATCAAGTTGCAGAAAGAAAATTGATGTTAGCATATTACAAAAGGAAAATAGAAAGAAAGATTAGGTCTTCAACAGGTAAGTCCAGTTACTTTGTTCTTGTGTGTTTGCTTCATCTTGTATGTAATGTGATTGTATGGTTAACATCCTGGAATATTGAAATGTGTTAGTCAATATTTTGTAATATCTATTATCTACAAATGGAATATTGAATTGTAAAATTGTGATTATTACTTGGGAGGTTTGATGGACGAAGGCCTAAGCAAGGTCTAATCATTAGTTCCATGACAAAACACATTGAAGCTCAAGAGGAGTCAAAGGCACCAACAAACATCAAGATACTTACAACTCTAAGCTTTAGTGGGAAATTATAAAAATGTTGTGGAAGATTTTCCTTTGTAAAAATATTGTTGAACATATTTCTCCTTTGTAAAAATAAACCCTAGGTGCCTTAGGATTTTTAAAGGCACCTAGGTTAGATTTTTAGAAGCATCTAGAAGTTATGTCATGTGGCGCCTTCTCATTGGAGGAGAATGAGACACTACTTAGGTAGCTTGCAAGGCAAGCTAGGGTTTGGAGAAGCTTGCTCCACAAGCTAGGTTATCCTAACCCTAGCTTCTCCTACATACTACTTAGGTAGCTTGCAAGGCAAGCCAGGGTTTCTAACCCTAACTTCTCCTACACACTACCTTAGCTTGCTAGAGAAGCTACTAGCTTTTTCTTCTTCTATGAATAAGAGGTTTAGGAACCTTCATTATAGACTTGATTGAGAGTAATGATATGCTGTCCAAATTTCAGCACATTGCCCAAGTTTCTTTTTGAGTTTCTTCTCCTAGAAGCTAGGAACTCTCTCTCTTGAAGGTTGGCCCAACCTCCTTCAAGCTTTCACCACCTACTTCACCATAACCACCACACTTCCTCCATACGTTTGCTTCCTCCACGGTTCTTCTTCCATCACACTTTGCTTCCGCATCACAGGAAGCTCCTTCATGCCATTTATACGGTGCAACAAAGCTTTTACAAGCACTACCTCCATTGGAGCTTGCGCAAGAAGCTAGAGCACCTAGGAGCTTCTCCATCAAGGTTGCTGCTTGATCTCATTCGGTTTAGAGGTTTAGGGGGCTGTTGCTTTTGCCACAGTCCCTTCCTCGGCAATACCAGAAAAGAAAACAACCCTTGTTAGGCATCCCCTTCTAGAAATCCTTCTAACACCAAAATAATTCATCCCAAAAAATCAAGAAAGCAAGATCCAAACACAATTCTTGAACCAACTCAGAGAAAACCAATTTCAAACAAAAAATAAAAAAACCTCTATTCAGACAACCAAATCCCTTTAAAATAAAATCACACAGCACCATATCACATAACCAAGCCTCAATCTCTAAACGCAAACAGAGTCTGAAAAATGCAATTCAATCCCATTTTATAGAACATCAAAATCTTAGAATCCCAAACTGAACCATTATAAAATCAGAAAAATCATAGAATCCAATTCAAATCCCATAACCCCATAACCTACAGAAACCCTTTAAGCCTAGTGAATCCTGAAAACCCTTCAAACAGAACCATCCAAATCCTAAATCTGAGTCTTAGCAAGACAGCAACACAATATTAAAACCAGTTCCGATTAAACAATAATCTAGAAAATTCCAAATCGAAAACCAAATTTAGAAAGCTTTAGAACTAAAACCTAATCAAACTCCCAGAACCATGTTCGAGTTTGTAAAAAAATTGAAAAAAACAACAACTTCAAAAGCTATGAGAATCTTATACGAAGAAGTCAAAGACCAGAATAGCTTTGGAATACCAAAAAAATATAAAACAGGATAAAAAAAAAAGGGAAAAAAGATTAAATCTTATTCGTCCTTGCCCCATGCCGCCGGTGGCTGCTGCGGCACCATCCAGACCGCGTCGTGTCTGGTTTCGAAAACCTCTTGCCACTGCAACACCACCAGCCACTCGCCACCTCCACGGTGCAAGAAAAACACCACCATAGCGGCGTCGCTGCTGTTTCCTATCTTCTACTCTTAACCCTAATATGACTTAGGTAAATGAAAAGGCAAGGGAGCATAAGAAAAAAAGCATGGCCCAATATTATCTTAAACTAGAGAAGCATTGTCCTAAACCAAAAAGATATAGAACATTGCAATTAAAATGAGGCTTGGAAGATGTGAATTTAAGAGGAGCATGCTTATTGCTACTTCATTGCCCAATATTAATCTCCAACGCCAGTTTTTTTTTTTTTTTTTTTTTAATTTTTTTTTTTTTTTTTTTTTTTTTTATTTCATTTTGTTTTTTTTCTTTTCTTTATTTAATTATTATATTCTTTTATATATAAATGTTTGTCTCCTATTACCTTTTCTTTATTCACGTTCAATTAAATTTCCTTTGGATTCTCAAAAAAGCAGTTTTCAAACATAAAATTTTTCTATAAAATATCACCAAAAGTAAAATAAATGATTTTTGGCAAATTGGTGGTGCTGGTTGGATCCATGCCACCTAAATAAAGGTGGTATATATTTAAGTTTACTATAATTTTTTACTTAATATTAATAATTTTATATTTATTGTTTTTTTTTTCTTTCTTTAATAAAGAAAAAAATGTAATCTAGAGATAAAAATAAAATAAAATTTCAAAAGGTTGAAATATTTTCAAAACTAACATAAAAATATATAAAAAAACAAAAAATTTATGAAATGTTTTTATAACAATAAAAGTATAAGTTTTCACAAAACAAAGGTAAAAAAAAATATAGCAAAACATATAAAGGTTTCTAAAAAAAAACAGTTTAACAAAACATTTTTTTTAATATAAAACAGTCATTAAAAAATAATAAAAAATTTCAAAAATTTAAAATATAAAAATTAAAAATTTTGTCCAAGGTCAATTCTTGTCGGGTTCAAAAAATTAAAAAATAAAATTTTGTCTTTGTTATTATTTGTTTGTTTATTGTTCATTCTTTGTCTTTAATTTTTTGTAAATATATATTTATTTTTTTAGTTGCTGTAATTATTATTGTTTGGAAAAAATAACATTTTGTAAAACCGCACTTATTTCTATTCATTTAATTAAAGGTACCGTCTTAGGACGGGCGTTGTGGGGTGACCTTCCTCACATGTAATCGACTCCCTAATCTTGGCATTCTTATTTTTGGTTTTTCTATATTTTTTCCATAAAAAGCTATAGTGGTGACTCTATTTTTCAATTTAAATATTTAAAAAAAATTTAAGATCGTCCCATCGTGATCTGTTGGTTGGGACAGATGGCAACTCCACTGGAGACTTTTTAGAGAGTCAGGCCAATTTATTTAATTGAGTAAAATTTGTGTGGTTTTCTAATGTTTATTTTTTCCTTGTTCAGTTTATTACTTTTGTAAATAATATTTGTAGTTATTTATGTTTGTGTATATATTGTTTATTATTTTAAGACTATTTATGTTTATTTATTATGCTTTTATTTTTGTATATATTGCATGTCATGCATTTTAATTTGTAACGCATGAGCGTATCCAGGTATGTAAATAGTTGTGTGTTTTATGCTTGTTGCAATATTGAACCCTAAGGTAGAAGACATGCTATCTATATCTGCCTGGGAATTTTCTGGCTGTTTTGCAGGTAGGGTTGGGGTTTGCATTTTTCTCCCTTCACACACACATTTTATTTGCATATCATGAGTAGGGCCCTATACCCGGGTATGTGAAGTTTAGAAATGGAGGAGTCACGTAACAAGATTGGGGGATGTACTTCCTTTCCTGGTCATTGTGAAAGTTCCAACTAGAGTCTGTTTGCTTTATTTTCATGTCTATAAAGGTCATTACTGAGTGATGTGGATGAGTGGTAAAGTGGGTCATGGCTCTAGTGACCTTTAATAGGAATTAAGGCAAAGCTATGTGAGCTCATGTAAAAAAATCCTAGAACTCTACCCATTAGGTCAAACCATAATTAGGATACTAAGGGAGAATTTTGCAGCTCAATGGTCCACTTGTTATCTGTTGTACATATGAAACCCCTTAATCTTGAATAAAAAAACAATCAACATCATTTTTCTTTGCATACATTACAAAACAAAGAAAGATATTTATTAAAAAAAATTGTGAGAACAGGCTAAGAACAATTTTCCTTGAAAAAAAATTTTGTGAAAAAACATTAATCTCATTTCTTTTCACATACTCTTTCAAAATACATAATCTCTTTTTTCTCATATCCATTGCATTACAAACGTTTTCTTTGTGGTATTTCAGTGAAACTAAAAGTGTGGAATAGTCATGGAACTTAACGTGAAATCTGGATTTTAGAGAAGTATTGTACAAGGTTTGAAGAAGAAGATAAGAGTCAAAGTGCTGAAGAGTGATTTGACTGTCCTCAGAGAACTAGGACAGAAGCTCAAGGCAGTGCAGAAGACTATAGTCAGGAGTAGATATGGGAACTTGTTGGGGTTGCTGGAAGTAGAGGTTCAGGAACCTGCCATTACTGCCCTGGCTCAATATTATGATCCTCTACTAAGGTGCTTAACATTTGGTGACTTTCAATTAGTGCCAACTTTTGAAGAGTTCTCACAAATCCTGGACATGCCAACAAATAATATGATGCCTTATCAACACTTGGAACAACCTTTCTCTGTGTACACCCTATTTGAGATTATGAAAATATCTGTAAAGGAACTGAAAAAGGAATTTGTTGAGCTATATGATATAAAGGGTTTTGTTCTAAGCTTCTTAGAAAGGCATTTGCACCGACTTTGTGAAGAAGAAAGTTGGGATGCCTATATGGATGTTTTAGCATTAGCTCTCTTTGGAGTTATGTTGTTTCCAAAGGCTGATAGTTTTGTAGATGATGCTGCTATCAAGGTCTTTTTAGCTTTCAAGACTCGTGCTGAAAATCCAGTTACTACAATCTTGGCTGACACTTACATAGCTCTTGATCAGTGTCACTCAGGGAAGAGAATATTGATAGTTTGCTGCTTACCTGCTTTGTTTGTTTGGCTGATTGCTCGCTTCGAAGAAAGGGTGGTAGGTATTAAGTGTCCAGTGGAATCAGTTAAGCAACAGGGGCTGGAGACCAAGGGAACGAATGAATGGGCTCAATGTCTAGCTGGTTTAACTCAAAAGAAAATCCAATGGCAGTCAGCATGGCAACAGAGAACCCATCTGGTGTACCAATGCTCTAAAAGGGTTAATGTACCACTCATAGGTACTAAAGGTTATATCAACTACAATCCTCTGCTTGCTCAAAGACAGTTTGGGTACCGAATAGCAAGGGCTCCTATTTCTGTTGTTTTAAAACCTCTTTTAGTACTTTATGAAGAGGGTTCATCAGTTGAGATACTTCCAAAACTTCGAAGAGCTTGGAATAAGATGGTCATTCAGGGGAAGGACACTACACCTTGGACCATGGATAGCGAGATATCATATGAAAGGTGGCTGGTGGAAAGAGTTTGGATGGTTAAGCTGCCCTTCAAGTTGAGTGTTCCTGAAGTACCAAAGGAAGAGTTAGAGCAAGAACAAGAATCAGAAGAATCAAAAGAAGTCAAGCAGTTGAAACAAGAGGTGGATGAGCTGAAAGGGGAGAATGTCAGACTGACCAGTAAACTCTTTGATCTTCGTCACAGATATGACAGCTTGGTGAAGGATCAAGAGAAGATTGTAAAAAAACAAAAAAGAGAGGAAAGGCAGAACACCAATCTCAAACAAGACCTGACTGCTCTCAATGCCCGTTTAGAAGGTTTAATTCATCAAAGAGATCAGGCTTTAGCTACAGAAAGAAAGTGGATACAATGGTATCAGGAGATGGAGAAGGAACAAAAATTAATGTTTGACCATATTCATAATTTTCAGATTCAAATTGATGAAATGGAGCATTTGATAAGGGAAGGGGAGGATAAGGCAAGAAAGGAGCCTGTGCAGCGGTTAGAAGAGGAGGTTAATTACTTCACCAAGATTGTTCAATTGGAAGAACACTTGAAAGAGCATGAGCATATTACTAAACATTGGAAGATGTGTTTTTCCCAGCTAGCGGCTTTGGCTAATGGGGCAATTGAAGATGTTCCGAGAATGTTAAGGGAGGCTGATGTATCTCTGACGTTCCGTACGGTACCAAAGGAAGTAGAAACCTTTTTAGATCACTGCAAGTGGCTGGTGGGTTTGATGAAGGATATGGTGGCTCATAATAAGAATTAGATATTTTGATTTTTCGTTTGATTTAAATAAGTGTAATAAGGATGTGGTGGCTTGAAACAAGAATTAGATTATTTAGTCTTTATGTTTTTTAGTTTTTTTAAATAAGTGTAATAAAGTTGTCATTTGACAACTTGTCTCCTAGTAATGAATAAAAGCAGATTCCTGTTAAGTCTATATGAGTATTCCACATCTTTTTAGTTCTTGAGTTTGCAATCTTGGTATTCATCTTGCATACTCTTAAAAATAAAAAATTTCTAAAATTACAGAACTTATATTTTGTGCATTCATGTTTTTTCACTTTTCATTTTACATACTCTTAACAAAAATAAAAATTAAAAATTTTCTAAAATAAAATAATAGAACTTATATTCTGTGCATTCATGTTTTTTACTTTTCACCTTGCGTACTCTTATAAATAAATAAAAGAGAATAAAAAGAATTTATTATTATTTCTTTTATAAAATAAAATAACAGAACTCGCATTTTCTGACATTCATTTTAATCTATTTTATTTTATTTTACTTTTTATTTTACATACTCTTATAAATAAATAAAAGAGAATAAAAAAAATCATTTTCTTTTTGCTAATTCTTTTGTAAATAAAATAACAGAACATAATAACGACTAAATTTACGCAACACCCGTACGGAACTCGTGCAAATCGCAGAAGGATGGAAGACTTGGGTGCATCAGTGGAATCCGTGAAAAATGATGTCAACCAATTGAAAGATCAGATGGGTCAAATCCTTGAAGCCTTAGTTGCTCTGAAAAACACTAGGATAATTCTACAACCAGAAATGATGAAGCTACTTCTTCCAATCCTACGATGCTGCAGATTAGAGCACTTCAAACCAATAATGCTCAAGAAAATAGTGGATGATGGCCTCCATATGGTTTGCCTCCTAATTATACTCCACCTTATGAAAATGTGCAAGGTGCTATAACACCTAATGTCATAGTTGACCCTGCTGGCATACCTGTAAGTTAACAAGAGCCAATTCAAGTGCAACCAAGTGATGGACCCATAAATGCTAGTGCTGGGGCAACTGTCTTTACTGGAACACTATTAGTTGTCCAAGTGGCAATGGGCGAGGGGGCACCAATAGGGCCAGCAATTCAAAGATCACCTCAAGATGTTGTTGAAGAATCTAAGACTAAGCTGGAATTCTTAGGCTTAGGGCTATTGAAGGAGGTGGTAGTTTTGGATTTGGGGATATTGTTGGTTTATGCTTAATATATGATCTTGTGATTCCTCTCAAGTTCAAGGTACCAGAATTTGAAAAGTACAAAGGAACTTCTTGTCCCAAGAACCATCTAACTATGTATTGTAGAAAGATGGCAGCACATGTTGGGGATGAAAAATTGTTGATGCACTTCTTCCAGGACAGCTTACAGATACTATTCTAAGCTGGTATATGCATCTAGAACCAACTCGAATCAGATCATGGAATGACTTAGTGGATGCATTTTTGAAACAATACAAATATAATGTTGATATGGCTCCTGATAAACTGCAGCTTCAAAATATGTCAAAGAAGAATTCGGAAACCTTCAAGGAGTATGCTCAAAGGTGGAGGGAGTTGGCTGCACAGGTAGAATCGCCATTGCATGACAGAGAAATGGTGACAATGTTCATAAGTACGTTACATTCCCCTTTCTATGAACATATGTTGGGCAGTGTATCTTCCAACTTTACGGATATTGTAATCATTGGAGAAAGAATAGAGCTTGGGTTAAAACCTGGAAAAATAGCTCAAGGCTTATCTGCAACATCTACTGGCAAAAAGTTCGGGTTCAATTCTGGTAAAAAGAAGGAGAGTGATGGCCATGTAGCCTCGACCACAATTCATTATCCCTCAACTAATTACAAGGTTAATGAAGCTTCAGGGAATCAGCAACACTGTCAAGTCTCTAAGCCAAATTGGAAAAATGAAGGGGGATCAAACTCTAATCAACCTCAGGGACAAAATTCATTTCAGAGAAGAGAGCAAGTTCAATTTACACCAATTCCCATGTCATACATAGAGCTCCTTCCAACTCTCCTTCAAAGAGCTATGGTTGCAATAAGTCCTTTGAAACCCTTGCAACCTCCTTACCCCAAGTTTTATGATGCTAATGCCAAATGTGATTATCATGGTGGGGCAGTAGGACATTCAATTGAGAATTGCAAAGCCTTCAAATACAAAGTTCAGTCATTGATAGACAATGGATGACTGACATTCCAAGAAAATAAGCCGAATGTTGATAAGAACCCTTTATCGGGACATGCAGGACCTTCCGCAAATGCTCTTATAAGTGAAGAAGGCCAAGGGTTGATAAGAAGTGTTGGAGATGTCAAGAGCCCTCTAAAGGATGTGTTCTATTTGGTTTGCCAAATGGGTTACTTTAAACATATGAACAAGTCAGATGCTTTGTATGGGTTTCATGCTAGTAATGGTCATTCCATTGAAGAGTGTTCTGAATTCAAAGATTTTCTACAGGACTTGATGAATCGACATCTATTGCAGATTAGTCATCAAAAGAAAGGAGAAGAAGTGTTTGTTCGAGCATATCAAAATCCGAACCACTGGTGATACATGTCACCAGAGAATCAGTGGTGCCTATAGAAGTGCATCCTGTGGTGATCCAAGTTCCATCTCCTTTTCCATACAAGAGTGATAAGGCAGTTCCGTGGAAATATGGAATTAATGTTCTAAAACAAGAACCTAAAGGAGATCAAAAGACTGAAGTTTCAAATACTGGCAAAGTGACGGTGGATAATATCACTGGAATTGGGGGAATGACAAGAAGTGGTCATCTTTTCACTCCTGCAGAATTGAGAAGAGATAGGAGTCATGAAAAAGCCAACGAAGAAGTGACTATGGAGGCAGCCAGAAATTTCTTAAAAGGAAAAGCTCCTCAAAATGATCAGGAGCAGAAAGGGAATGAGAAGAAAGAAATCTCTGATGAAGAAGCCTGCGAATTTTTGAGATTCATACAGCAAAGTGAGTATAAGGTGGTGGATCAATTAAATCGAATGTCAACTAGAATTTTACTATTGGAGTTATTGATGCATTCCACTACTCACCGAAAATTATTGATGAAAATTCTTAATGGAGCTCATGTTCAACGAGACATTTCTCTAGACCAGTTTGAAGGTATCATTAGTCACATCACTGCCAATGATTATCTTACATTTATTGAGGAAGAAATACCTACAGAAGGGAGGGGTCATAACAAAGTTCTGCATATTTCTGTAAAATGCATGGATCATGTCCTGGCTAGAGTGCTCATTGACAATGGATCATCTCTGAATGTGATGCCAAAAACTACACTTGACAAATTACCTTGTGATAGAGCTCATCTGCGTCCAAGCACCATGATTGTCCGAGCTTTTGATGGAAGTAGACGAGAGGTTATGGGTGAAATTGAGTTACCCATTAAAGTGGACCATGTACTTTTCATGTAACATTTCAAGTGATGGACATCCTTCCTGCCTATAGCTGTTTGCTTGGGCACCCTTGGATTCATACTGCTGGAGTTGTACCTTCTACCTTGCACCAAAAACTCAAGTTTGTGGTTGATGATAAGCTAAACGTAGTTTCTGGAGAAGAGGCTCTACTTGTGAGCATGCCATTATCTTCTCCCTATATTGAAGCTGCTGAAGAAGCTCTTGAAACTTCTTTCCAGGCTTTGGAGATTGGGGGAATGATGTATGTGGAACCTCCTAGGGTCGATCCGTGCTTGTCAAATGCATCATTGATGATGGCAAAATTTATGTTGAAGGAAGGATACAAATGTGGACAGGGACTAAGCAAAAATGGTCAAGGACCTGTTCATCCACTGAAGTTGATTGAAAACAAAGGAAGGTATGGATTGGGGTATAAACCAACCTGGGAAGATAAAAAGAAGATGATAGAGGAAAAGAAAGAAAGAAACATAGCCAAGCTGAGAGGCTACAAGCTGAAAGAAAAAGGAATTAACTTGTTCGACATAAATCAGACTTTTCAAACTTCTGGATGGATCAATTCTGACCAAGTAGTAATGACTGAAGAAATGCTAGAAGATGAAGAGTTGAGTCTTGTGCACCCTTGTCTTCCTGATGCACAAATTAATAATTGGGATTTCAAAGATTTACCTATGATGTATACAACTGAAGAGATGTAATCTTTTAGTGTTTTGGTTGTTTTCCCTTTAAAATAAAGCCACTTTGGCTTAAAACCCTATGTTTTGAATTTTAGTAATAATATCAATTTGCATAATAAATTCATGCTTTCATATTTTCTTTTTCTGCATATTTATTTTTGTATATAATTGCAGATGCGGTGATTTTGAAAATTCAAAAATTTTTTGTCCAAATTTTTCGCTCCCTGTCGATGATACGGAAAATGATTATGATGAAGACTGCGAGACCCCTCCAGAATTGTTGAGATTAGCGGAACAAGAAACAAAAGAAATAAGACCACATCAGGAGGAGATAAAGAGAATTAATTTAGGAGAAGAAGGAGAAGAGAAGCAAGTCAAGATTGCCACCACTATGACAGAAGAAATGCAAAAGCAGTTGCATACTCTTTTGCGAGAATTCAGAGATGTTTTTGCCTAGTCTTATCAAGATATGCCTGGTCTAGATCTTGATATAGTACAACATAAATTACCTCTGAAGCCTGAATGTCCTCCAATCAAGCAGAAATTAAGAAGAATGAAACCTGAAATGGCATTAAAAATAAAAGAAGTTGAAAAGCAATTTAATGCGGGTTTTCTGACAGTTGCCAAATACCCCAATGGGTGGCAAATGTTGTGCCTGTACCAAAGAAAGACGGAAAAGTACGAATGTGTGTAGATTATCGGGATTTGAATAGAGCCAATCCAAAAGATGTTTTTCCACTTCCGCATATTGACACCTTGGTGGACAACACTACTACCTCTTCATTGTATTCATTCATGGGTGGATTCTCTGGGTATAATCAGATCAAGATGGCCTCTGAAGATATGGAGAAAACTACCTTCATCACTTTATGGGGTACTTATTGTTATAAAGTGATGTCCTTTGGGCTTAAAAATGCTGGAGCAACATATCAGAGGGCCATGGTTACTCTTTTCCATGACATGATGCATAAGGAGATCAAAGTGTATGTCGATGATATGATCGCCAAATCCAAATCTGAGGAAGAGCATATCATTAATTTGAGAAAGCTATTCGAAAGATTGAGGAAGTTCAAGCTTAGATTAAATCCAGCGAAATGTACTTTTGGTGTGAGATCTGGAAAGCTTCTAGGTTTCATTGTGAGTCAAAAGGGAATTGAAGTTGACCCAGACAAGGTTCGTGTGATTCTATCCTTGCACAGAAAAAGAGGTTCGGGGTTTACTTGGGAGACTAAATTATATTGCCAGGTTTATTTCGCAATTAACTTCCACTTGTGAACCAATATTCAAGTTGTTGCGTAAGAATCAAACTGTAGAATGGAATGAGGACTGTCAAGAAGCTTTTGACAAAATTAAACAATATTTACAAGAACCCCCTATATTATGTTCGCCAGTTCTTGGGAGGCCTCTCATTCTGTATTTGACAGTTTTAGATGGATCAATGGGATGTGTCTTGGGTCAGCATGATGAAACAAGAAGAAAAGAGCATGCTATCTACTATCTGAGCAAGAGATTCACCGATTGTGAACAAAGATATTCGGCATTGGAACGAACATGTTGTGCCTTAGCTTGGGCTGCTCACAGATTAAGACAGTACATGTTGAGTCATACTACATGGTTAATATCCAAAATGGATCCAATCAAATATATCTTTGAAAAACCTGCTCTCACGGGAAGAATAGCTCGATGGCAAATGCTGTTGTCAGAATATGATATACAGTATGTTACTTAGAAGGCTATCAAGGGCAGTGCTCTAGCAGATTACTTGGCTCACCAACCTGTTGAGGATTATCAGCCTATGCAACCTGAATTTCCAGATGAAGAAATTTTGTCTCTTTTTAAAGAGGATGATGATGATGATACATGGATTCTATTTTTTTTTTATGGATCCTCTAACGCACTGGGGCATGGAATAGGGGCAATACTTATCTCCCCTGAAAGACAATATATACCCATGACAGCTAGATTATGCTTTGATTGTACCGACAATATAGCTGAATATGAGGCATGTGTTATGGGGATTTAAGCTACCATTGATTTTAAAGTAAAAAGTTTAAAGATATATGGTGATTCTGCTCTTGTCATCCATCAGATAAGAGGAGAATGGGAGACTCGTGATTATAAGTTAATCCCTTACCAGGCATATATCAAGGGGTTGTTGGAATATTTTGACACAGTGAGATTTCAACATATTTCAAGAGAAGAGAATCAATTGGCTGATGCTCTTTCTACTCTATCATCCATGTTTGAGATTAGTCAAGAGGAAGAGTTGCCTAGGATCAGGATGAAGAGTCATGATCACTCTGCTTATTGTTCCTTCATAGAAGAAGAATCAGAAGGCAAGCCATGGTACTTTGATATCAAGAGATACCTCAAAAGCAAAGAATATCCAGAGGAATCCAATGAAAATGAGAAAAGAATGTTGAGAAGATTGGCTGCAAAAATTTGTGTTAATCGGGGATGTGTTATATAAAAGGAATCATGATATGATGCTCCTCAGATGTGTAGATGCAAAAGAAGCAGAGTTAATTTTAAAGGAAGTCCACGAAGGAACATTTGGAACTCATATGAATAGTCATTCAATGGCTAGAAAGATTTTGAGAGCGGGGTATTTCTGGCTGACTATGGAAAATGATTGTTGCATTCATGTAAGAAAATGTCATAAGTGTCAAGCATATGCAGACAATATTAATGTCTCACCCACAACATTAAAGGTTCTATCTGCACCTTGGCCATTTTCCATGTGGGGCATAGATGTTATTGGAGCTATTGAGTCGAAGGCTTCAACTGGACACCGCTTCATCCTCCTGGCAATAGATTACTTCACTAAATGGGTGGAAGTTGCTTCTTATGCCAATGTGACAAGAAAAGTAGTGACCAAATTCATCAAAAACGAAATGATTTGTAGATATGGTCTACCTAGCAGAATCATTACTGATAACGCTACTAATTTAAATAACAAGATGATATCTGAGCTATGTGAAGAGTTCAAGATTCAACATCATAATTCTACTCCCTATCGTCCAAAAATGAATAGAGCAGTTGAAGCAGCAAATAAGAATATAAAGAAAATCATCCAGAAGATGATAGTGACATATAAGGATTGGCACGAGATGCTGCCTTTCGCTTTGCATGGATATCGCACTTCAGTAAGAACCTCAACTGGAGCAACACCATTCTCATTGGTATATGGAATGGAGGCGGTTCTCCCTTTTGAAGTAGAAATTCCTTCTTTAAGAGTACTGATGGAAGCCCAATTAGAGGAAGCAGAATGGGTTCAAGCTAGACATGATCAGCTTAATCTCATTGATGAAAAAAGGTTGGCATCAGTATGTCATGGGCAGTTATACCAAAGAAGAATGAAAAGGGCATTTGATAAAAAGGTTCGCCCAAGAGAATTTTGAAAAGGTGAATTGGTGATGAAAAAGATCATATCAGTTCAAAAGGATAATATAGGAAAATAGATGCCTAATTATGAAGGTCCTTATGTGGTAAAAAGGGCACTACCAGGAGGAGCATTAATTCTCACAAGGATGGATGGGGAAGAGTTACCATTGCCAGTTAACTCTGATTCAGTCAAAAAGTTTTATGCTTAGTATGATTCCATGATGACAGTAAATTTTTTTTATATAGATTTTGCGTAATTTTGTACTACTTCATTTTTTCATTTTGAAATTCAAAGTTTCATTTGACAAGTTTTTGTTGTTTCACATGTTATGGAAATTTTTCTTCAAAATAGAAGATGTGGTGAGTCATTTGTTCATAGATCATTGAATTCACAAGATTGCAAATAATAATAAAATAGGGATCACTCAAGCAAAATGCTTAATAAAAGTAAACATTGATTTTTCGAAGGAAACACTTGCATGCATGATGCTTACTACCTTTCTTGCCTTCCCAAGATTTCTAAAAATTCCAAAAAACCTCAAAATTCCTATAATTCTCAAATAAAAGGATTTGCCTAAATTGTTGTGTTCTCTCATTTGGTTAGTTTCTGAATTTCTAAACCGAATTTTCTGAAGGGGCATTTAAAAAAAACAAAAGTCCATTAGATTGAAAACCCGAAAGGGTGATCTAAGCAAAAGATAGGACAATAAAAAAAATGACACGTGTAGGAAGTCATTAATTTTGTTCTATTGTTACACTCTTTGAAAATCAAGCGATCATGATTCAAAATGATATATGGCCATGTTTGTTCATCCCAAACACTTTTACACATCCTTTGCATCCTCTTTGAGCCAAAAATAAAATGTTCTTTCAAAATACCCTAAGCAAGGATCATTAACATGTCAAAACTCAATCTAAGGTCCCAAAATTTCAAACAAAAAATAAAAAAAACCTCTATTCAGAAAACCAAATCCCTTAAAAATAAAATCACATAGCACCATATCACATGACCAAGCCTCAATCTCAAAACGCAAGCATAGTCTGAAAAACGCAATTCAATCCCATTTTATAGAACATCAAAATCTTAGAATCCCAAACTGAACCATCATAAAATCAGAAAAATCATAGAATCCAATCCAAATCCCTATAACCCCATAACCTACAGAAACCCTTCCTTTAAGCCCAGTGAATCCTGAAAACCCTTCAAAAATAACCATCCAAATCCTAAATATGAGTCTTAGCAAGACAGCAACACAGTATTAAAACCAGTTCCGATCAAACAATAATCTAGAAAATTCCAAATCGAAAACCAAATTTAGAAACCTTTAGAACTAAAACCCAATCAAACTCCCAGAACCATGTTCAAGTCTGTAAAAAAATCGAAAAAAAAAAACAATAACTTCAAAAGCTATGAGAATCTTATACGAAGAAGTCAAAGACAAGAATAGTTTTGGAATACAAAAAAAAATATAAAACAGGATAAAGAAAAAGGGAAAAAAGATTAAACCTTACTCGTCCTTGCCCCATGCCGCCGGTGGCTGCTGCGGCACCATCCAGACCGCGTCGTGTCTGGTTTCGAAAACCGCTTGCCACTGCAACACCGCAACACCACCAGCCACTCACCACCTCCACGGTGCGAGAAAAACACCACCAAGCGGCGCCGCTACTGTTTCCTATCTTCTACTCTTAACCCTAATATGACTTAGGTAAATGAAAAGGCAAGGGAGCGTAAGAAAAAAAGCATGGCCCAATATTATCTTAAACTAGAAAAGCATTGCCCTAAACCAAAAAGATATAGAACATTGCAATTAAAATGAGGCTTGGAAGGTGTGAATTTAAAAGGAGCGTGCTTATTGCTACTGCATTACCCAATATTAATCTCCAACGCCAGTTTTTATTTATTTCATTTTGTTTCTTTCTTTTCTTTATTTAATTATTATATTCTTTTATATATAAATGTTTGTCTCCTATTACCTTTTCTTTATTCACGTTCAATTAAATTTTCTTTGGATTCTCAAAAGCAGTTTTCAAACATAAAATTTTTCTATTAAATTTCACCAAAACTAAAATAAATGATTTTTGGCAAATTGGTGGTGCTGGTGGGATCCATGCCACCTAAATAAAGGTGGTATACATAGGTTTTATCAGAATTTTTTACTTAATATTAATAATTTTATATTTATTGTTTTTTTTCCTTTCTTTAATAAAGAAACAAATGTAATCTAGAGATAAAAATAAAATAAAATTTCAAAAGGATGAAATATTTTCAGAGCTAACATAAAAATATATAAAAAAACAAAAAAATTTATAAAATGTTTTTATAACAATAAAAGTATAAGTTTTCAGAAAACAAAGGCAAAAAAAATATAGCAAAACATATAAAGGTTTCTAAAAAAAAACAGTTTAACAAAACATTTTTTTAATATAAAACAGTTATTAAAAAATAATAAAAAATTTCAAAAATTAAAAATATATATCAAACATCATCAAACAATATTTTTAAAAAAATTAGAAGTACGTGATCCTGATTTTTCTTTGAAAATACGTAGGACCAAGGTCAATCCTTGTCGGGTTCAAAAAATTAAAAAAATAAAATTTTTCTTTGTTATTATTTGTTTGCTTATTGTTCATTCTTAGTCTGCATTTTTTGTAAATATATATTTATTCTTATTTGCTGTAATTATTATTTTTGGGAAAAATAACACTTTGTAAAACCGCACTTATTTCTATTCATTTAATTAAAGGTACCGTCTTAGGACGGACGTTGTAGGGTGCTAATACCTTCCCCACACGTAATCGACTCCCGATTCTTGAATCTGGTTCGTAGGCATTTTTATATTTGGTTTTTTCTATAGTTTTCCCATAAAAAGCTATAGTGGCGACTCCATTATAAATTTAAATATTTTGAAAAATAAATTTAAGATCGCCCTGTCGTGATCCCAGTTGTGACACACCCATTTCAACTAACTCCTCTGCAGGTTTGGTGATGACTTGCAGTAGTGTCTCTGAATTGCCTAAGCTTTTTTGCACTCGACTGTATTCTTCATATATCACATCAAGCCTAAAACAATCCTTTTTGTCATTAGGATGCTTCATTGCCTCAAAAACATTGAAACTCACTTCCTCATCCTCCACACAGACCTTCAATTTTCCCTTATCAACATCTATGATCACTTTTGCAGTCTTCATAAACGGTCTTCCCAATATCAAAGGTACATCCAAATCTTCTACAATATCCATCACCACAAAGTCAACTGGGAAAAGAAATTTATCTATCTTCACCAGCAAATCCTCTACCACTCCATATGGGTGCTTGATAGATCTATCTGCCAACTGCAATGTCATTTGTGTAGGCCTGACATCTATCTCTCCTATTTTCTTCAACATGGATAACGGAATCAAGTTGATACTTGCACCTAGGTCCAGCAAAGCCTTCCCTATGTACAAATTTCCCACTGATATGGGTAGTGTAAAACTTCCAGGATCACAAGATTTCTGTGGAATTGTTTTCTGAATGATGGCACTACACCCTGCCTCCAATTCCACTCTTTCTTCCTCTGGAAATTTCCTCTTCTTCGTTAGCATCTCTTTCAAGAAACATGCATAGATAGGCATCTGCTGCAATGCTTCTGTAAAAGGTATGTTGATCTGCAAATTCTTCAGGATTTCTGTGAATCTGATGAATTGTCTCTCAGCTTCTCGTTTGGAAGGTGCACGTGGATATGGCACATGTTTCAATGGTACCTCCTTCTGGATCTTCCTTCAATTCTGATTTTTATTAGAATTCTCCTCATCCTGTGTTCCACCTTCTTTGTTGTTTTCAGATGAAATTACTTCTGGTTGAATTTCCTTTGCTACTTTGCCTTCAACACCTGCTGTTTGGTTGCTATTTTCAACAGCTTCTACATTCACATCAGAATCAACCTGCTTCCCACAACAAATGGTGACTGCTTTACACTGCTCCTTCGGATTAGGCTGAGTATTAGCTGAAAACTGCCCTCCCTGCTGATCTGATAATTGCTTGGCCAATTGGCCTACTTGAGTCTCCAAATTTCTCAAAGATGCCTCCTGGTTTTTCTGATTTGTTAAAGAAGTTTGCATAAACTTCTCCAAAGTTTCCTCAAGCTTGCTAGTTTTATCATACAGTGTAGGCTGTTGTTGCTGATGCATAGGCTGCCTCCCAGAATTTTCCGTCTCCTGCTTCCATCCCCATGGTTGATTGGGGGGTTTCTCCATCCTTGAGGGGCATTGTTTGGAAAATTCCCCTGCTGAACATTTTGCTTGCCAGAATTCCCCATGTACTGTACTTCCTCAGTTGCTGCTCCAACTGCAGTCTACTGTGAACAATTCCCATTTACATGGTTTCCTCCACAAAAATCACACCGCAATATTGGAGCTTGATAATTAACAGTCTGTGAGGCTTGAACGACCTGCAACTATTGTGCCTGCAATTGTTGTGGCAGTTTTGCCATTTGCTGAGTCAAAGCTTCCATCTGCTGTGTCATGATTTTGTTCTGTGCTAAAATTGCATCAATGTTATTCAACTCGAAAACTCCTTTCTTCTGCACACTTTGCCGATCATATTGTGCTTGATAATCCGTTGAGGCTAGAGCATCTATAATTCGAGTAGCACGCTCCACATCCACTGCCATCATGGTTCCTCCTATTGTTGCATCAAGGATCATTTTTGTATCTGGCCTCAATCCATTATGGAAAATGTTTAATTGTGCAATGTCCTCAAATCCATGATTAGGATATCTTCTAAGCAGCACCTTGAATCTCTCCCATGCTGCACACAAGGCTTCATCTTGTCCTTGTCTGAAATTTGAGATCTCTGATCTAGCCTTTATGAATCGGGATGGAGGGAAAAATCTCTGTAAAAACTTCTCCACATCACTGCAGCGCATCAGGCTTTGATTAGGATGCGACTTTAACCATTCTTTTGCCTTTCCAGTTAATGAGAAAGGAAACAACCTCATATAAGCAGCATCTTTATCCTGATCTTCAAATCCCATGGTAGCTGTCAATTCGTAGAATGTTGACAAATGAGTATAAAGATCCTCATGCTCCATTCCAGTGAATTGATTAGCACTAACCAGCGTCAGATGTGTTGGCTTTATTTCAATAGCTCGAGCTGTGTTAGGAACAGCTATGCTTGAAAAATGTCTGGGCCCTTGCCGTAAAGCATAATCACCCAGCATTCTTCTTGGTGGCGGATCAACCGAATCAACATGACCGTTGGCCTCTTCTGCCATGATTTCACCACCAGTTTTATCCCTTGACTGACTTTTCTGCTCATGCTTTCTTCTTTTCCTGAGTTGTCTCAACGTCTTATTGATATCTGGATCAAATAACAATTGTTCTTCTTTCCTTTGATTTCTTAGATGCATCAACCACTGTCTAACAAGAGCTCACTTTCACAAGAAAAAATCAGTAATTCACAATGCAATTAATACAAAATTCAATTTCCAATTCTTCACCGTTCCCCGGCAACAACGCCAAAAACTTGTTAACGGATTTTCAGCAGTGTACTGAGTCCTCAAGTAATATAGTAGGTAAAAGAGTATCATATCAACAGGGAACAGAATTTGCTTGAAAACTGAATATGTATCAATGTATGGTATTAAAAACAAGTAATACTAATAAGTTTGTTTAGGAGATTTAAAGAGCGTAACAATAAAGCAGTTAATAATAATAGTGATAAAATCAATAGTAATAAAGACCTTGGGATTGAATTGTAACTCTCTCTCCTTCCCATACACTCATAATTAAATAATTATGTCATCTCATTAAATTACCCTTCTGTGCAAATCAACCTTTTCAACCTGATTCCTCTAGCATTGAAATTCATAGATTAAATTATCTAGCTCTATTCCTAGTTACTAGATTAAATTAATCAGCATTAAGAACATTTGCAATGTGTTACACTTCATTCCTGAACGTATACATGCAATGAGTTAAACGTTTAGTTCCAATTTCAAATAATGTTTTCCAGTCAAAATGAGAAATCTAAGATATATAAATGCTAAACAAAACGTTAACAAAGGTATTTAAATTAAATGACATAAAAACAATATTAAGAGTGCATGTGAATTTGAGAATTTACATTCAATCCCAAGAAGAAAAGAAGTTAGTTACACATGGTAGCCATGAAAATACAATAGAAAAGGAAAATAAAGTTCTTGATCACGATGGTGCTTCAAGAGATCTTCCAAAGATGATGATGATCCCCTTTAGCCTAACCTCTCTTTTATAAAAGATCCCTGTTGTCTGTTACGGAGCGGCCGTTATTTCGCACTTTACACCTTCAGTGGCGTTGACACTTTTGTTCAGAGCTTCTTTCTGATTTAAGTGAGTTTTAGCTCGAGCTCCCCTTTTCGCGTAAGCAAGAAGTCACTTGAAATCTGTTTTTCTGCTCTTTCCTTAATTCCACCGTTTCTCATTCTCCCTTCCTTCGAATCTTACCTAAATCTCAACACCATTTTCTCTTTCCACAACCAAAACACATTAAACAGAAAAATCAACAATAAAATCTCTAACTAAACAAAATCCATAAAAATCCTATAATTAAAACATAATCATGGTTAAAAATCTAACAAATCTATACGTAATTAACCAACATTTAACAGTTATCATGAGGTTCTCATGACACGGGTGGCGGCAGAGCGGAGGTTCTCACGGGTTACTAGCAGAGCAGAGCGGAGGCAGGCGGTGACGGAGTGAAGCAAAACCAAAACAAAGCAGTCGAAGCACCGCAGTCACGATCAAGCACGGAGAAGAGCTTAGTTTAGCTTACAAAACGGTAGAAGATATTAGGAGAGGAGAAGAGAGAAATTTTTGTCATGAATAGATAAAAAAATATATACCAATACAAAATGCCCTGGTTCTTTTTGTTTTATATTTAATAATTTGAAATAATAATATTTCATATGATTAACCATAATATTTAATATATTTTTCATAATTTAAAAAATTAAATATAAAGTTTTTAAATTTTACAAATTATTTTTAATACAAATGAAGTGGTTATGATTAATGATTATTAAAATTTAATTTAAATTTATGAGTACTATGTCATAAAATATAATTCTGAATAAATAATTAATTAATATTTTTAAATTATGTTAATATGAAATTGTTAAAAATGTTTAAAATATTAAAGATTATCATTTATTATTATTAATTTTAACTTAAATTATTCAATATTATAAAAATGTTATAAATATAACTAAGAATAATAATAATAATAATAAATAAATATTTCAATATTATGCTAACATAAAAATAATAAGCATGTTTAATATATGAAAGGTTAACTTTAAAATGCTTGATCTTTTTATTTAAATTATACTTAATAATAGTTTCAGTATAAAATGTAAAATGTTGTTGAAAATTATTATACAGTTAATGATTTTAAATATTAATAATCCATATTAGTTAATAAGAATTTTAATTAAACAAACTCTTAATTTTACTATTAGATTTATTAATACAATTTAAATATTATATTAAAGGAATAAGTTTTTAACTATTAAAATTAAATGTAATAACTCTTCCATATTAATAAATTAAATTTTTTGGTGATGTACACGAAGAAGAATTGTTAAGTTAAATTTGTTTTCTTAATGTTAACGGTTTTGTGGGTATTCATGTCATTGATTTAAATAATATCATTTATGGATAAATATTTGGTATTGGTAATATTAGAATTACTTTATAAAAGTTAGGAAATATTTTTAATGATGGTATAATTAAAATTGTTAAATATAGAATATTTATTTACACTTATTTAATGATTTAAAATTTATATACGATAAATGTTGTGACCTTTTTTATGGTGTGACTAAGGATGTGATGATAAAAATATTCTTTTATATGACTTTATTGTTTATATTACCTTTTATTTTTATTTTATTTGATTTTGAATGAATTTTTAAAATTTGGATATAATATTAATTTTTTATAATTAATAGTCTTTTTTTTTATTTTTTCAATAATTTATTATTAGTATGTAATACTTGTGTCAATACTATATTATATTATTTTACATTGTTAATTTATGTGTATGACATACATTAAGTAATATAATATTCAGATATACAATAAGTAAACATAACAAGTAAAGTTTCTAAAACTTCTAAGAGTCACAATACAATTCGTCTGACTCAACCGTGAATCTTCTAGTTAATTACACCTCTATTGAATTTATAGTCTTCTCTACTAAAAATCTCATGCTAGAATTACCAAATTCAAGCACTCAATTAGTATTTGCCTTTGATGGTATATCCTTGAATGACTTGGCTGCTTCTTAGGAGTAGATACGGTCAATAATTGTTGCAACCTCACTTCCTTTATTGGTGAAAATTTTATTACATCATGTGTATGTGGCCATAGTAAGGAAGAAACTGAAGGTTCCTAATCTGTTTCACCACAAAATTTATTGACTTTGTTGGGTTGATTGTCATGTGTCCCCAAGATCATTCATCCTCCTACAAGTATCCACTTGTCCATCTAAATGTCATCAAATCATTATGTTACTTCCACATTTTAAGTCCTTACTATGTTGTAATAGTAATTAAATTTGATCTCAGTCATTCCATATGTTTAGCATTAAAAAAATGTCATAAACAAGAAACTCTCCTATATTGGTAACATTCTTTTTGAGTTGTGCATTCTTAAGGTACCTCATGAAGTTTTGTCCAATATATCGAATGTGTACATATGTGTCAAATCTTGTTTAGTTCAGCCACTTCCCTCTCATAGGTATAAATTTCATATAGACTTGTGATGGTCTAAAATAGGACACAAATTTTCTTATGACACGACATGTGTGCGAATGTTCCTCAAAAATAAAAAGTCATGCATTAGTTATGTCAACCTTGACTATAACAAAGTCGATAAAAAGAATGTTGTTACACCTATCTTGCAACAATCACCAATAACGTCCTTTTGTACTTTACATGTAGAAAGTTTCATCCACTTGAATAATTAACTTATAGAAAACCATCAATACATAGTTTAAAAGTCCAGAAGATCCTCTAAAAGAAGATATGGTCTCCAACTAACAACTATATTTTATATGTGTGTTACAGTTCATATTCCAAATGAACCCTGGAAACGTATAACTCCATATCTCGTAACAAACTTGTCAATTTCTTGTACGATTCCTCCCGATTTTCTTGTAAATGTTTGCTATGATGATTTGTTTTACCAGCCATTCATTTCTTTAGGTCATGGTGTATTTAACATCCAAAATTTGTTATTATGGTATTAAGTAGGAAAATAACTTAGCCTCTTTTAAACTTAGTTTCGAAGTGCTTAATAGAGAAATTTTGCTTAGTTATTTTGCTCCCATTTAGAAAATTATGAAGATAAGGATTTTAGAAAGCTTTTCTAAATAATTCACTCAGTCGTTTCCCAACCCGCTAAGTTGTTTCCAAATTCGCTTAAGAATTTTCAACTTTATATCTAAAATCGTTTCTGGAATTAATCTATTCAGCACTTTGCAACATTCTTAGTATAAATTGGCATAAATTATAATTATAAACCGATAGAAAAAATGTTTTCTTACCACCTAAGACACAACGAATCACAAGATCCTTCCTTCTTCCCTCTTCTTCCATTGCTTCTCCAACACTTCTACTCATTCTCTTCAAGTTCTATTAATGAGTTTTCTCTTTAGGTGGGTGATTATCCTATTTCCATGTTTTTCCTCATTATGTGGTATGAGATAAACTCCTTAACAAAATATATGTATTATTATATCTCCTTTCCCTTACTAAGAAGAAGTAATGAGATATATGTATTACTATATCTCCTTTCCCTTACTAGACGAATTCCCTCGAGATAAACTCAGAATGATAGGTTGCAACATCTCCTAGTACGTAGAAGTGTACAGGGTTAGCAATTAGAGGGAATTTATCCTTCCTTTCCCTCTTGGCTAAGCTCGGCTATGTTGTTTCCAACACCTCTTGAGAGGAAGCCTTACATTTGGAGACACATATAATGACCTTATTAACAACTAGCACGACTAAAAACACCATAGCATGGTGGAAAAGAAAGTTCCTCCAATAAAACGAGGACTCTTCTCGTTGGAGGAATCAGAAGAAAAAAAAAAAAGATGAGGCATTAGAGCATACTTACAAAAAGAAGACAACAAGCGATCGAAAAAAAATAGAGGAAAAGGCTTACACACAAACTCTGATGAACTCACAATACAAGAACATGAAGGATTTTAAATTGTTAAAATAGAAGGTGAAGCATTTAACACATTTCACTTTTAGGCACAAAATAACAAGATGCTTAAATGTCACGTCTTAGGACAACGTGACACAAAAAAGTGAAATATTTGTTGCCAAAACGAGATATCATTTCAAAAATATAAAAAATCAATCCTACTGTAAGAGCGACATTGATACTAAAACATTCAAAATTGATCTATATTTATCCTATAATTAAACTCGTTTATCTTTCAAATTGATTCATTTCCATAACCTAATTTATAGATTCCGAACTTTAGGAGTGCTACCTATGTCCAAAAATTCAAAGACATGATTGTGATAACAGAATAAAATAATATTTATAAAATCTGAACATCTTAGGTAAATCTACCTAACTAGGATAAACAATTGATATTAGTACGTGGTTATACAAATACTTAACCAATATATATCATTCAACTACTAGATAACTATTATCATTTTGGTTATCTAAGTCTTATTAGTAAGAGCCAAAAAGCCTATAAATCTCATAAGAAAATCAGTCAATACTAATATATTTCATATTTTCTATAATCTATAATTATTTCTTCCCTCGATTTTAATCAAAAGCTCATGGTTTACACTCAAAAGATCCAAATCAACATTGGTAACATTGGCAGAACCGTACCCTTTCTACCTCGGAAGAGCAATGCTCATCTCTGGTGAGAACATATATATAATAAAAGTATGATAATCAATTTTAGTTTTATTTATGTAAGTTTTTGCCGTATTACCAAAGACAATTATGAAAATAACCCAAAGTAGTAGTTAGATAAAATCTCCTCAGTGGAGACTTATTCAAAACCGTGCCAACTCAGTTAGAATTCATTATCGTTTTGGGTAACCTATAGCTATTTGGAAGTCCATATATAAGCAAATGGCAAAATTGAAATGGTACAAAATTTAATATGTAAAACGTGAAACTAATCTAGATACATTTTTCCCTTCTGTAGGCATTTTCTGTTTATGTGAACTCTTCCTTTTCCTTTTCCTATTTCTCTTCACTGCATTGTCTCCTTTAGTTTCCTGCATAGGAGCAAAAATTAATGAACATGTAACAAATCTGTGGGGAAAAGATGTTCATTTTCAAAAAATGCTGAAAATTGCTCGCAGAACCAAAACACAGTTAAATAGGAACTGAAGTTTCTAAATTGTTCTATATTTTCAATGTAAAACAACAATAGCATAAATTATATGGTTTTAATCTGAATGGTTGTGATACACCATCACAAATTAAGCTCATGTAATGATTGAAGGAAAAACATTACACGAGAGTGGAAGCAAAATTAAATTCAAGATTTACAGGCCAAGTGTTTATGTGCTCAAATTAAAAAATAAATGGAAATTGCTAAACCTACCTTCGAAGGACCAATATTTTGGTTTTTACTTTTCTTCTTCTTGCATGAAAGTGGGTTTGGACCCTGCAAAGTTTAAAAACACTATTAAGTTTAAAAACACTATTAAGGAAAAAAAAAACTTAGAGCAATGAATGGAAATCATAAACGGTTAAAAAGTAATATAGTATTAAGAATCTTTCCTAGTGATTACCGTAAATAACTACTTTGATCATCAATCTTTTCATAAAAGACTTTCACCAAGATTTCCTTTTAACTAATGCCTGCATATTGTTAAACTTTCCCCAAACAACCTTAATGCTTGAGAATACTCTGTTTTCCATTGACAATAAATGTGCCATGAAAGTGACATGCCTATTATACATGATCAAGGCACATAATTGAACACAACGAAATAATAGATGAAGTCATCTGGACCATATGTTTTCTTAGCACTGTGTGATTAGGCTTTTCTTTTTTTAAATTAAAAAATACAAATAGCAGAATGCCATTATGAACCAGATTGAATATGATTCAAATTACAATGCTCATCACCCCAATACATAATTCAATAAAAATATTTTTTCATTGTTAAAAACAAAACAATTCATTGCATAATCAATATAAATAAAGATTTATTTCTGGGAAAATAACAGGATTATAAAAAATAAACAAAGCTTTATTTATTTTATTCCAAAAGACCCATATGGTAACCAAAATTAAACTTAGGAAATAGATAAAGCACGAGCTTAAATTATAACCTTAGCTCTTTTTCTCTTGAACTGAGGTTTATCTTTGATTTCCATCCGATTCCTTGCAGCAATACTCTTTTTTACTGCCTGAACATTTATGGTCTGATCTCCTGAATCCACATTTTCCACCATCTCAGTAATGGAATTGTTAGCTTCCTCATCATCAGTCGTCACCCTATTCTTAAATATTTTGTACTCTTTCTCAATCATATGCAACCGTCCTTCTTCAGAAGTTTTGACATATTGCCGTTGATATGCAGATGGGGATTCAAGAAAAAGAGCATTTCTGAGACCATATATGAGAGGCACACCAGGTACCTGATACAAGCATATTAAAAGCAATAGTATGTCAGAATGTACAATTCTACACATCTTGCAGCATTATAAAAGTATTATAGCACTTCAACTGATTTATAGACATAAATAACCAGAAGTTTTCATTTCATTTTATTTTTTGCTGAGAAGGTCACAAGAAGGAGTGCATAAAAAGAAAACATGGTCACATATCATTTACAAGACAAAAAGGAGGAACCCAATGAAACTCAGAAATGGAAAAAAAAAAAACGATATAGATGCCGAGGCAGCAAGATGTTAAAGAAATTTTTATTCAACCATTCTAATTAGAAATAGCTATTCCAAATGACTCAATCAGTGACACCAAATAGGAAGATGCTTCCAAGTGACTCAATCAGTAACACCAAATAGGAAGATGCTTCCAAATGACACAATAGTAATACCAAGTAGGAAGATGCTTAGGTAAGGTGATGCAACCACAATCGATTGATTGAATGGGATTAGAAATAGGAGAGACGTATAACTGGATCAGAATATAGGAGGTATTTATCGACTGAACATCTCTATAATTGAATCTGTATCAAAATGAATAAAAGAGAAGAAATGGGATATAAAGATACAAAGATAAGACAGATGCACTAGACAAGAGAATGTCTTGTTTTCCCACAACATATCAACTAATTTCAAAAACTGTCATAATCTTGGGTTTAATAAGTAGTTCCACATTCAAATTGTTAGTTTGGACAAGGCAGAAATTCTTCAAGATTGTTTTTCAACAGTCAACTAAACACTAATCTCATCAACTGGACTAGCATATATCAAACAGTAACCAATATTCCAATATTCCACAGACGGCAATAATAAATTGATGCACGTCCCACTAACCAAGGTTTTCAGATAAAAGGTTTTGCAAAGACAATGAGCTTCAAAGATACTTGTAACAGGCTACAAATAACCTAATATCAAACAAATGTATTCAAAGTCCAATAGGAGAGATTATTATCGCGGGATATCATTCAAAAATAGTTCAACAGTTATACAGATTTTGCCATGATTACAAAGAAAATACTAAAAAGAAAAACATCTATCCATTGGAATCAACTTTTCAAACAAATAATATATGATGCAAACCTCTTGCAACTTTTTCCGGAGCTCAGTGTCCTGACTAGCAACAAAGAAATGTTCAGAATTTTTTTCTCCAACAACCTCCTTGATGCAATCAACTGCACTCACGCATTTATCATGCTCACATCTGCAAATTGGTTGGAGTAAATATCAAATTAATGACCATTTCCACAGAAATACCAGCACTCTTATATCTTAAAACCCAGATACACAAACAATAGTGATCATGAATTGTCCACTAATAGACTATCAGATGCTTATTATTACAGACTAAGAACAAAACACTATTTCAAATTAGGAAGCCTTCTAAAAATAATATTAAAATAACATCAAGTAGTCATCCTGACCAGTTTACTACAAATTCAAAATATATAAAAATACAACGGTCAAAGGGTGTAATTAATAATAAGCTAAGTATTCTTCTGTATTTAAATTTTCATAAAATCAGTTATTTGGCTTGTGTACTCAAGTTGGGTAATTAGTTCGACACACTTTGCAGAGTGTGCTCAACATCCAAAGTCTCAGTTTTTTGGTAAGGATGACTAGATTGATAATGGAATATGGCCTCCAACCTGCACTTTTACATAAATTTTTGGTATAGAGCAGTGAGCTGGCTCATTTGGCTCAATTTTTCGATGGTTAGAGATAGACAGTAAAGACGCAGTCCCTTTCTGTCTGCTAAAATAATAGGATTTTAGAGGGAAGGGTGACCAATTGGTTGTAGGCTCAAATCCAAACACAGCCTCTTTACATATGCAAGGGAAAGGTTGCCTACGGTTACCCTCTGACATTAGGATACTTTAGTTAGTTAATTAGGTATGTAAGGAGGGGGTAAAGACAAAATACTATGAAACTGATATTAACTTAAATGATGTGATATATTCCATGCAATGATGATATGCCCATTAGTCCTAGAACACTAAAGGAAACAAATCATGAAATACAGAAATATGATCACCAATTCTAAGAGAAATGGGAAAATAGGAAACCAATTCTAAAGGATAACATAAGTGTCTAATGTAATATTTCAATACATTCTAATAGAATCAAATAATAATTTAAGTAGTCGAGTTAAATTACATCTATGTTTAGTGATCCCTTTACAAAACAAGCAAAAATCCAAAAATGGTTCCTGTTATTTGGATTCGGTTATCGTTCATTGTGCATCAAATATATTCATTGAAACAGTAAGCAAATAAAACAATCCATCTCACATCATAAGTGCTCGAGCAGGAAGGTAATTACCTAGCAACTATAAGTTTATGTGCCGCCCCCAGACTCTCAGAATATGAACTACCAAGTCGCTTCAACTCAGCAAGAACACACCTGCATCATCTCCATAAAAACACAAAACCAAAAAAAAATAACAATTTATAGTTCATAGCAAGTAGAAATAAATCTAGTTTAAACACACATAAAGAGAGAGGGACCTGGTAGTGTAGAGTTTGACAGTAGCACTGAGGATATTGCCAAGTGCGGTGTCAGCAGGGGTTATTCGATTCACAAGAAGGTGATGCACAAATGTCCCATCGCATAAAACCTTGAAAGGCTTCCGAAAACCAAAGCAAGCAGTGTAAAACGTCAACGTTTTTCTATGTCTCTTCTGCTTTTTCACCTTCATCTGCAACAACACAATCTAATCACGTTGTAGAAACGGGAATAACCTCTATATTTAATCGGTATTAGAGCATTAGTTTGGCTTGATTGAACGAAAGAAACAAAGAGAAAATCAAATTTGTGAGGGCGAAATTAATGTGGATATAAACGAACCTCTGAACAAATTGGCTTGTGGGATTAGGGAAAAAGTGCGAAGAACCAAGTTCTATGGAAAAAATTTCAATTTGGGAGAGAATAAAAGAGGAAGAGGTGTTGCCGTTAGGTTATAATGGGACAACCAAACCCGGTTTGTTATTGGGTCAGCCCACTTAGCAACTTAATTATATAAATATATGTTAATTTTTTAATTAATTAATTAATATATTTAATTGGATAAATTAAAATAATTATATATTTACATGTTAAATTATTCTATTATAATTAAAACTTATTAAGTATTAATAAATTGTATCTTTAAATAATATAAACAAAAATTAATTTTTAAACTATTTTTTATTTTAATTTTTTAATTTAAAAAAACTAATTAACTAGACCAATCTTATCCATTTTCGACTTGTCTTTTTGATAAATTAAACAAAACAAATCAAAATGAGCTGATAAAATAAAAACATTAAACTGATTCACCAAATTCGATCACATGGAATGAGAAGAAAAATTGCCACAGAAAGAGAGACTATTGTGATCCGAAAAAAAAAACAAAAAAGAGAGAGATTTTAATATTTAAATTTTTAAAAAAAGTAGGTGTAATGAAATAAATATATGATGTTATTTGCTTACCTTTTTACTCGAGCATTCCCTCTTTTTTTTTTATATTTCTTTTAAGAGTAATGATTGATATGGAAGAAACTATAAGTAGATTATGAATTTATAAGTAGTTAAAATTTGATTCGTTGGTAGATATTAATGAGATATTCACATAATTTTGCTAAATAAATTAATCAGTTATTCTTATATACCAAATGAGTTGAACGCAAACAGTGTTTGTGTGTCTCGGTTAGTTGTTCGTCGTGAACGTCAAAAAATAACCGCAATTAAAAATAACGCAGTGGTATTTTTGAAATTAAGTGCAATCATACCACTGCGTTAGAGTGAGAACTGCGATAGTATGATTGAAAATGAAAAATAACAGGAAAATACCAACGCGGTTGTCTAAAAAATCGTGTTGGTATCTGCAAAATAATTTAAAAATTAATTTGCAGTGACATACAAACGTGGTTGTTTAAGCAATCGCGTTAGTATGTCACTGCAAATTAATTTTTAAATTATTTTTGCAGGACATACAAACGCGGTTGCTTAAACAACCGCGTTTGTATGTGGGATACGAGCGCGGTTCTCATTAACAACCGCGCTCATATCCCCTGTTTATAGGATTTTTGCGTGTTTCGTTCACACTTTTATCTTTCTCACGCTCTCTGTTTCTCTCGAGCTCTCAGTCTCTCAGTCCCTCTCAGTCCTCTCTCATTCTCGCATTCCTCTCACGTTCTCGCCATTCCTCTCTCATTCTCGTCATTCCATTGCCTTTAATGAAATGTTTTTGAAAGTTTTTGAAACGTAATCATCCTTATCGCAGGTTGAAAAAAGCTTTTAATGGCTGTCAGGAAGACAAAACTCCACCTCCACCCTTAACTGGTGACGGAGTTTATAATCGAGTGAGCCATATTGAAGTGGCTTATAAGAAAACTGTCAAGCATAGTGGGATGAAAAACATATGGAAGAAGAAATCAATCTTCTTTGAACTTCCATATTGATCCAAGTTAGATGTTAGACATTGCATAGATGTAATGCACGTGGAAAAGAATGTTTGTGATAGTATAATTGGGACATTGCTAAACATTAAAGGAAAGACAAAGGATGGAATAAATGCTCGTAAATATCTGGTTGAAATGGGTGTTCGGTTGGAGTTAAACCACAACCTCATGGTAAACGAACTTACTTGCCACCAGCATGTCATACCCTATCAAAATCTGAAAAGATCAGTTTTGTAACTGCTTGCGAGGAGTTAAGGTACCACAAGGATACTCTTCAAATATCAAAACTCTGGTCTCAATGAAAGATTTGAAACTCATGTGCTTAAAATCTCATGATAGTCATGTTCTGATGCAAGACCTTTTTCCAGTTGCTATTCGTGGAATTCTACCAAAAAATGTTAGACAAGTCATCACTCGCGTATGCCTATTCTTCAATGCTAATTGTAGGAAAGCAATTGATCCTACTAGGTTGGATGACTTAGAAAATGAAGCTATCATTCTCTTGTGTCAACTAGAGATGTATTTTCCACCATCATTTTCTGATATCATGGTTCATTTAATTGTTCATCTAGTGAGAGAAATTAGATTATGCAGTCCTGTGTTTTTACGATGGATGTACCCAATTGAGCGATGCATGAAGATATTCAAAGGGTACGTGAAGAATCCATATCGACCTGAAGCATCTATTGTTGAGAGATATATTGCAGAGGAAGCAATAAAGTTTTGTACCAATTATATGTCAGAAGTAGATGCTATAGGCGTCCCTAAGACTAGGTATGAAGGAAGGCATGAAGGCAAAGGCACACGAGGTGTGAGGGTAATTCGAAAAGATCACCAGGTACTCCAAGCACACTTGTATATTTTGAACAATACTGATGATGTTCTTCCTTTCTTAAATGAACACAAAATGTTGTTGAAGTCAGTGAATCCACATGCAAATGAGAAGTGGTTGTTAAATGAACATAATAAGACGTTTTTGAAATGGTTTAAAGAGAAAATTGGTGAAAGGGCTTGTGATGTTGAACATTTGAAATGGTTAGCACGAGGACCTAACTTTGATGTCATAACATGGTCTGGATATGATATTAATAAGTTCTCTTTTTACACAAACACTGAGGATCAAAAAAGTACAATGCAGAATAGTGGTGTCACCCTTGTGGCAGAGTCAATGCACTTTGCTAGTTCAAAAGATAACAATCCTATCATGGCTACAATAAGTTACTTGGAGTAATTGAAGAAATCTAGGAAGTTGATTATGTGAAATTTAGAGTACCGGTATTTAAATGTAAATGGGTTGATAGTAACACAGGAGTGCATGTTGATGACTTAGGTTTTACATTAGTTGATCTCGCAAAGATAGGTTATAAGGAATATCCTTTCATCATGGCTTACCAAGCAAAACAAGTTTTTTATGTTAAAGATCCTTCAAATGAGAGGTGGTCAGTTGTCATCCAAGGGAAAAATGAACCTGATGTCAATAACCATGAAGATTCAATAGTCTAATATGCTAATAATTCATCATTGTCAAGACAGTTACCTCCTATGAATGAAGAAAATGATGTTGATGAAGTACATGCTACACGAACAGATCATAATGAAGGAATATGGGAGAACATTGCAACACTTCCATAATATAAAAATAAATAATGTTTATTTTTTTTATATGAGTTATTGTTAACATTTCCATAATATTAACATTTGATGTTGTTATTGTTGATGTTATATATTAAGCATGTTTTATTTCAATTTCAGGTCATGGTTGATTCTTCAAAGAAGACTAGAGAAGCTACACGCTTGAAAGCTATTGTCATTAATCGTCTTAGTGGTATCAAAATCCCAGTTGATATAGATCCTCAGAGTGGTAGGGCTTCAGGCCCAAATAGTGCAAAGTTTGGCAGTTATTTAAGTGTTTTAGCACGATCAAAAGTATCTATTTTAGTACCTGACTGGGATCATGTGACTGAAGAAGAAAAAGATCTGATTTGGCAGGACCTTTGTGTAAGTAACAAATTTTTAGGATATAATAATTACATTATGAATTATTTTTTTCTTTGCTTTATGACTTATTTATTTATTTTTGTAGACAAGCTTTGAGTTTGAAAGCTCCAGCTTAATTAGGAAGAAGATTATGTCTGTTGAACATTAGACGGTCCAAAGTCCATTTAGAGGATCAAATCATTTGATAAAGTTTTGATGATAACAAAACTCAAGTATACATTTATATTTAATGACTTATACACATTGCGCATTTAACATTATTATTATTAAAGCAGGAGACACATGATCTATACAGAGATAAGTTTTCTTACTATTTACTTTTATGTGTTATTGATTTGATTTAAATTGATTTTATATCATATTGTGCTCTAACGTTCAAATTTGTTCATAATGGAAATTATTCAAATTATTATGGAGCATTTAATTGTGATTAATTGATTTTATATCATATTGTGCTTTAATGTTCAAATCTGTTCATAATGGAAATTATTCAAATTATTACGGACTATTTAGATGTGATTAATTGATTTTATATCATAATGTGCATTAACGTTCAAATCTGTTCATAATAGAAATTATTCAAATTATTGATGAGTATCTCAAATATAATTTCTCTATGTTATTTTAAATTAATTATTTCTGATACAGAATTAATCAAGTTTAATGTAGTTTAAAATATTAGAGAAATATTTCCAATTTGAGCTCCATACATCAGAAAGTCAAGATTGTTTTGTTCAAGCATCCCAACGGCTAGTTTCTAAAAAGCTACATATAGAGGAGCAAGTTCAAGTTGAAGAAGATACAACAAGAAGCAAGAAGAGAAATACATCATATAATACATTGAAGAAAATATACTGAGTGTTTATTGTCAATCTACTATTGAGAGCATCTAGAGTTTTGGGTTGTGTAAAACCATTGTGTAATTCTTCACCATTGTGAACTAAACCCTTGTGAGCTTTCATTGTTCTCTCCTTTGAGAGTGTTTCTTTAATTCTTGAGTGGTCTTGATCTCAGGGGGAGATTGGGACTGGTATAACCTGGAGAGGTTTGTGTACTCGTGAGAACCTGGAGAGGTTTGTGTACTCGTTGTAACCAAAAGAGGTTTGTGTACTCGTTGTAACTATTTGCTAAATAGTGGAACCTCCTAAACAATTTGTTTAAGGGAGAACTGGACGTAGCCCAAGAGATTAGGGTGAACCAGTATAAAAACTGTTTTATCTGTGCTTATATATTTTTTCCTTGGTTGGTAATTTCTATTTATAGCGAATTGAGTTCAAGCTCTATTCAACCCCCCCTTCTGGAGCCAGCTGTTCCTACAGTTGGTATCAGAGCTAACCTCAGGGGTTAGTTATTCATAGGACTTGAGGCACGATCCTACAAGAACTCAATGGAAGGAGACGGACTACACGTGAGTCGACCACCCTTGTTCAAAGGCCAAAATTATGAGCTTTGGAAGATGAGGATGATTGGCTTCATCCAATATAACGGTATGGAGTTAATTAATATTATTAAAAATGACATACCTACATTGATTAATAAATCAGGAGAACTGCTTCCTTTTGAATCTATGACTGAGGAGGAAAAACACATCTGTCAAAATAATGCTAAAGCTAGGCACCTTATAATATGTGCTTTATCCGAGGAAGAGATGTCAAAGGTACATGCCATGGTCAGTGCTAAGGAGATGTGGGATACACTTTCTCTCACATATGAAGGTTCAAAAGAGGTAAAAAGAAATAAATTGACTATGTTTAAACGTCAATATGAAATGTTTGCTATAGAAGATCATGAATCTATACAATCTATGGTTTCTCGTTTGCAAGTTATCCTAAATAGTCTAAGATCCTTGGGGTCAACTGTTAATCAATATGAAATCAATGATAAAATTCTCAGAATTTTACCTGCTAAATGGAGAGCTCAAGAAACTGCTCTTAGAACTTCTAAAGATCTTGAGGCCATGCCCCTGGAGGAATTGGTAGGTATTCTTACTATATATGAGCAGGTCACACAGAATGATGCAGGTTCAACAAAAGGGAAGAGTTTGGCTTTGAAATCATCTCAGAAAAATGTAAAGAATGTCTCATCCAAAGCCTTAGAAGCTATTGATGATATCTCTGAAGAAGAATTAGATTCTGATGAAGATGATGAGATCATGTTGCTAACCAACAAGCTAAGACGTCTAGTCAAAAAGAAGGAAAAGAAATCAAAAAAGATAGAATTATATGTTATGGATGCAAGAAACCAGGACACTTAAGATCAGAATGTCCTGATCGGGTTGAAGAGAAAAAGGAGAAAGAAAAGAAGAAATTCTCTAAAAAGAAAAAGAGCCTCATGTCAACCTGGGAGGATTTGGATTCATCTTGTTCTGATACTGATGAGGAGTCAAACATAGGTCTCATGGCTGATGAGGCAGATAACTCAATGTCAGAGGACTCAGATAATGAGGTAGATTTTACTAATATTGATAGTTTACGTTTAGCTTATCAAGAAGCAATATCTAATAATGGTATGATTGCATCTACATATAAAACCATGAAAAGAAATTATAAAAAATGCTTGCAAAGAAATTGTTTTAATGCAACAAGATATTTCTCTAGAAAACACATAGCTTCTCCAAGAAAAAGAAAGATTGTGTAATGAAAATAGGAACATTAAAAGGGACCTTGCAATTCAGAACACAAATCTCAAAAACTTGGAAAAAAAACTTGTGTTAATTAGAGAAAAAATAGGAAAAAGGCCTATTGAATCAAATGAGACAAACATTGATGATATTATAACTGAAAATTTGGCTTTTAGAAAAGTTTTATCTCATTCAAATACAAATGAAAAATCTCTAAACATGTTGATAAAAAGTTCTAGGAA
>Ga0209489_100632_pt1 | contig 68456 bp, 39 predicted proteins | sample SiratrowhiteBW_FD_187527 | JGI IMG/M metagenome (GOLD analysis project Ga0209489, IMG submission 187527) | Root nodule microbial communities of legume samples collected from California, USA - Siratro white BW (SPAdes) (version 2) | ecosystem: Host-associated > Plants > Roots > Nodule | place... | reverse complement strand
TTTTAAAAAAAAAAAATTAACTTATTATTCACACCTTTTTTTTTTTTTTTTCTCTCTTCACGCACTTTTCTCCCATTTGAGTCATTAGATGAATTTTCTGTTAACACACCTTTTTTTTATCTTTTTCTTTTCTCATCCACAATCCAATATCAATTTACAACTAGAAACACAGACAGGAGAAAAAGAAAAGGATAGGAAGGTATACCTTCATATGCAACAAAATATAACATGAATTTTTGCCTACTTCTTTTATTTATTAATTTAATATTAAAAATAATATATTATATTAATTTAAATTGGTAAATTAAGATAATTAAAATTAATTTTAATATATATTAATAAATTTAAAATATAAAAATAAAAATAAAAATAGAAAAAATCAACATATTTGAAGGCCCTACCTTTTAGAAGACGGAATCCAATTTTTAAGAACCAACCATCTACCAATTTAAAACAAAAGAGTCACAAATTCATAGCTCTACATCACAAATCTATCCTAAGACTTTAACTAAATATACTACAATATAAATCGTAATATATTTAGTTATAATAAAATTGTGCATAAAATATTAAATACAGCAAACTAATTAGTTAACAACATTTGATTTTGTTTTTACATAAAAGTTTCCCCATTTAGAAAGTAATCTTAATTGGACACAGATGTTGACATCCACGGTTTATACCATCATACAATCATTTCTATAAATAGAAGTGAAATAATTTTTTCCAATCTTATTAAAGACATCTTGGATTATTGAATGTAATTATTAACTAAAATTCAAACTTTATTCGGTACATAATAAAATCTCCATTAATTAGTTGTATTTAATTTAATTTTCTTATCAACCAAAAACCTAACCCGTTTACAAATTTGCGTAAAACAAAAAGACCCCCTAGCAATTTTGAGTCGCCTCAATTTGGATTGGGACAATAACAATTTTAACTTAAAGCAAAATTGATTATTGTTTTTAATTTTAATAAAATTTTATTTTTTTTATTTTTCATTTTTTCGAAATTAATTATTCTTCTGGTCTAATATATTATTAAAAAAGTAAGTTGTTTTAATAAAGTTATTTTAAAGTGATATATTTATTGTTGTTGTGTAAAAACATCTAACTGTGATGAGTGTGTGGAGGAAGAACGATTTTCTCTCCCCATAGTCACATAAATCTAATATTTTTGTACACAAAATATAAACAATAAATATTGAAATATTTTCGTTTATCTCAATAATGCGTTATTTTTATAGACCAAAAATATAAATATCAATATAATTCTTTTGAAAAAGGTAAAAAACCATAATATTAGTGTTTTATTAAAAATGAAATATTAGTTAATTTGGATTTTTAAAAGCTAAAACTATAATCATTTTGAACCACTACACAATAAATGGACACAAGAGCACCTAGTTAATTAGTTGGGTAGGATATGCGGAAAAACTTTCTAAAATTATTAATAAGAAAGTAACATATACAAATGTAACTCGTATATATTATTTTACGATTTAATTGTATTATTAATAAATATATTTATATTTATCAAAGTATAATAGAAAATTTATATTATAAATTTAAGAGTAAAACTACATAATTTTTATTTCACGGTATATTTTTATTTAATGACATTTTACAAAAGAATATTTCACAATTTTTATAAAAAGATTAATAATTTTATAATATAAAAATATAAAAACAAATTTGATTCAGATTTTATATTAAACAAAAATAAAAAGGAATCAAACTGCCAATGATCCGACTCACTTTTTAATAAAAATTTCAATCAAAACAAATGATAAATAGTTTTGAGTAGACTTTGTAAGAGAATTAAGTATTAAATAAAATTCCCTTCAAACTAGTTCAAAGAACAAAATAAATAATATTTTAATGTCATTAGAAAATAACCATATAATAATTCAATACATTAATATTTTAACCAATTTTTTTAACTTAAAATATTAATATTTATAAAAAAGGACGTATTTTTGTTTGAAGATGTGAAAAAATCATTTTTGAAGGAAAAATAAAAGACTTATATTTCACAGTTTCTGCAGAAACCCATATTTACTTGGCTATAAATATGGCTAAGTAGCTAACAATGCAATGCAACACTCCCTTTTATGTTCTAAATCTATCAATTCATGAGAAGAGATGATGAATACCATTCTGATTGTTCTATTTTGTGCTTTTGTTGTTTCCACTTCCCATGCTTCTAATCTGCAAGATTTCTGTGTAGCAGACCTCAAGGGTCCAGATAGCTCTAGTGGCTATCACTGCTTGCGTCTGATACAGTAACAACTCAAAACTTTAAGTACAGTTTTGGAGAACCCTTGACAGTCCAATTCAATGCCAAACTATACGCTGCCTCTGTTAACCAGTTTCCTGTTCTGAATGGTCTCGGCATTTCTGCATTTCGTGGAGAGTTGGAGAGAGATGGATTTGTTCCAGTGCACACACATGAATCCAATCAAATACTAATCATGCATCAAGGTCAATTAGATGTTGCAATCTTGACACCTGAAAGAGCTTATGTCAATACACTCAAACCAGGAGATCTCACGGTTTTCCCAAAAGGACTGCAGCATTATCTTGTGAATTCTGGTAAAGAAAAAGTCGTTGCTTATATCGCTTATAGTAGCCCTAACCCTCGTTTCAATTTTGTTCATCAAGCTTTATTTGCGAACAACGTCTCTACCAAGACCATCGCCCAAACTACCTTTCTTGACGAATCCCAAGTGAGGAAGCTCAAGGCTCGTTTCAATGGCAGCGGCTAATGTTTTCCTCATAATAAATAATCTTCTTTCTGCAATAAACTTGTTTGTGTTCATGTCTTCCTTCCAGTAATCATTGTCAGCAATAAACTGGTTTCACTTTTAGTTTCTGTGTTCAATTTTAATCTTAGCACATCTTAAATTCAACAATATGTATAATTGTTGAGTAACTATATAAAATATAGAAATATCATGGTCCGTTTATAAATTCTTAAGTTTGACTTGGTACAATTGACGCAATATTCAAATGTCTTAGGACTCTTAAGAATTAACACATAAACAAAATTCTCCCTTGGCCATTTTCAACTAAGTTCATTGCTTAAGAGTCAAGGAAAATATTACCTTAAACTGATTGATTTAACACATTTAGAAAATCAGACAATTGTTTATTATATATTTAAGAAGTTATGTTATACGTTAAATAAATTTATTTAACAATAATTTACCTTTAGATTGCACATTATATATACTTATTTTTGTATAAAAAATATTTTCCAGCATATAAATTATATTTTAGATTTATAATAAATACTCATATAAAGATATAATGTTATTTTTAATTATTATCAAATTTTTAAAAATAATTTAATTATGAATAAAGGTTAAAATGTATATTAAAAGAGATAAATACTAACAAAATATATTTAAGTTTTAAAATTAGATTTCTCTTATTCTTAAAGATAAATTTGAGTTATACTTTCAGGTTATTTTAACTTGATTTGGCATCGATTCATTAAAAAAATTATGGATTGTGTATTAATAATGATTTTTTATTCAATAAAAAGCATTTTATTTGTATTGATATAAAAATAAATAAATTATACAAATGGTTTTATGATATAATCTAATGTCAAATTATTATTTCTTAGATTTTGTCGATTTCTTATATCATTGATAATGTCAGAGCAAAAATTCAACACCATGGTATTTTGGTTTAATTGTTTAAATTAACAAGACATGAAATTATGTTTAACATTGATGAAAATCAATATGTTGACCATAAAAAGCACTATGTTGACCACTTAGAAAGATTGACTCTTTAAATTTGAAGATCATATTTACAAATTTTTTTTTTAATCTTGACATAGTCTTCTAAGTTTGTCCTAAGAAGTTATTCCAACACTCACCAACTCTTCTTACATAAGTTATTTATAACTATGACCCAGTTACCTATGTTATATGCTATAAAAAGTTTTGCTAACAAGATAAATATTTTCAATTATTAAAAAGATTGTGCAAAGAAGAGAAGAGGAGAGAAATTAATATTGCATGTGTCAATACCTAATTTCGTCCTAATAAATAAAATTTATTTCAGAAAAATGAAAAAAAAGTTTAATTAATATTTTAAAAATATTTAAAAAAGATGTTCAATTATTTTTTTAAAAATTAAAAGTGATAAAAAAAAGGATTTTAAAAAATACTAATATATATATAAATATAAAATAATTTATTTTTTAAAGAAATTTGTGATTAGTTTAGACTTTTATATTTTTTATTATTATTAAAAAAAATATTGTTTGAGTCTAATCCTTAGATTTTTACATTAAAATAAAAATTAGAAAATGTTCCTCTTTTCTTAAAAAGTTAGTTTATGTTTTCTTGATTTTTTTATTATGTTATTTCATTTTCAGAAAATACATCAGCCTAACCAATTAGGATTTGCAAAAACATGAGATTTACCGTTTACACCCTTTTTTTTTCTCTTCACGCACCTCTCTTCCATCTGGGCCGCCAAGCCAATCTTCTTCTCACATCCCTCTTTTCTCTTCATGCACCTCTCCCCCATTTGGGCCACCGGGCCAATCTTCTTATCACGCCCCTCTCTTCTCTTCACGCATCCCTCTCTCCCATTTGCGTCACCAGGTCAGTCTTATTCTAACACCTATCTCTTCTCTTCACGCACCCCTCTCTCCCATCTGGGCAACCAGGTCAATCTTTTTCGCAAACCCCTCTCTTCCCTTTACACATCCCTCTCCCATTTGGATCACTAGGCCAGTCTTCTTCTCACACCCCCATCTTCTCTTCACACACCCCTCTCTCTCATTTGGGCCACCAGGCCAGTCTTCTTCTCACACTTCTCTCTTCTCTTCAAGCACTCCCCTCTCCCATTGGGCCACCAGGCCAATCTTCTTCTCACACTCTTCTCTTCACACATCCCTCTGTTCCATTTGGACAACCAGGTCAGTCTTCTTCACGCACCACTCTCTTCTCTTCACACAGGACTCTCTCCTATTTGGGCCAACAGGCTAGTCTTATTTTCACACCATTGTCTTTTCTTCACGCATCCATCTCATCCATTTGGGCCACCAGTTCAGTCTTCTTCTCACACCCCTCTCTTGTCTTCACGCACTCTCTCTCCCATTTAGGCTATCAAGCCAGTCTTCTTCTCACACCTCTTTTCTTCACACACCCCCATAATCTCACTACTCTCTCTTCGATCTCCCCGTACACTATCATTTGCTCCATTGCCTTAGCCTTCACACACCAACCACCACCTTAACCTTCACATGCCAAAAGTTGTTGTACCACCTTTTTTTTTTATTTTTGTTGCAATACAAAGGATAATGCAGTACTCTCTCAGACAATATGTAATCGCACTTTCCTTCCACTTAGTTTTTTGTCTTCACACACAATGACCCTATTCATCCCTTCCTCTCTTTTCACTCGGTTCACACACGCAGTTTGCTCTCCTCTCATTCTCCAAAAGAGTTCACGGTCCAGAAACAACAAGTCATTTACTTTGAAACACTCACAACTCTAAAAGAGATAACTTAAGAACAATAAGGAAGGCCAATGAGGAGCAAGCCATAATAAAAGTATATAGAGGTGAAGAACAAAGTCTCAAAGAGGTTCTTACTACTTTGTCTCTATCTCTATTTGTTCTTCTTACTTCATTTTCAATCAAGTGCATTCACTATGCATTACTATGTGCCTACTCACACACACACACAACACTCTGATTTCTTCACACAAAAACTATAGAAAAAATACTTCCAGTATTTCATCCCTTTCTTTTCTCATCCACAATCCAATAAAAAATTACAACCAGAAACACAAAAAAGAATAAGAAATAGATAGATAGATTATTCACGTATACCTTCATTTGCATTTCATAGTGTATGATTCCATATTGCTCATTTTGCTATTCCATCATCATCCAAAACCAATAGCATTAAAAAAGGTAAAAGAAAAATGAAATAAATAGAGGAAATGAGTGAGGGAGTAGCCACCTTCCCCAATCTCAACACCCATTATCCAGGGTCCAAACCATAGTCCTCTAAGTCTTCCCCCACCTTCCACTTCCAACCACATTCTAACCTCAACTAGTTTAACCGCGTATCGTCGTCGCTAATAACTTCGAGGTGGCTATTGGTGACTTCCAATCCAATCCCCTAACAGTCCAACCCCACATCCCTGGTTTCACCCACCAAAGAAGACCCAAACAAACTAACAACTAGTAAAAAAAAAGGCAACAACCCTAACACTGCCACCAAGAACACCACCTCCTCTAACTACTCTGTCTCTGCCTTCCATGCTCTCTCCAAGTCTTCCATGTTCTCTACTATTTAATTTTATTATTTAAAATATTTTCATACGAAAATACAATAAATAATTCATTTAAATATAAAGATGTCGCACGTGTTATGCGATATTTAACACGAAAATTCAACAATAATGGTCACTTGAGTATTTATATGGTTGTCCGCATCATCTGATATTCAATACCATTTTGTAAAAATTAAACAAAATCTCCAAATAAAGTTCACATAAATAATCAACACTATCGGTGAAAGGTTTACATTGTCTTCGCTAACTGTATGAATTATCAAGAGTAACATGATTAGTTGCTCTCACTATCTTGAACTCTAAATTTTATAAAATCTTAAAAAATATTTCAAAAATCCTAAAAGTATTAAAATTCAAATACTAATTTTTTTAAATATCAAATCTTTAAAAATAAAAAAAATATAATATTTTCAAAAATTAAATATACAAAATAAAAAAATATAAACACCACAACAAACAAATTTCTATCTAGAACTACATGAACCATGATTTTTTATAGTGGATGAAAAGTCAATCCTTGTCGGGGTCCCAAAACAAAAAAAAATATATTTTCTTTGTTTTTACCTGTATTTTTGTTTCTTTTTGAAAAAAAAAATTAACATTTAAAAAAATCACACTCCTTTTACTCATTTAATTAAAGGTACCGTCTTAGGACAAGCGTTATGGGTGTACTAATACCTTCCCAACCTTTAACCGATTACAGGACTCTAGTTCCGGATTCGAAGATGATAGCCTTATCTTCGATTTTTCCATATTTTTCTATTAATGAACTCCATTTTGTTTTTCTTTTAAAGAAAATCTATCTTTCTTTCGCCCCATCGTTACCTCGGTTGCGACAACATGTCATGCATTTAATGTTTCTCAACATAAAAGTTCACTAGACGATAGCAAAGAAGAAGATGATGAAGATAGTTCAAAGCTACTCAATAACCCAAAAAGGCACTTTTTTGTGAGCCTATAAGAAGAGAGACTTCAATGTGAAGAACAGAGAAGTGAGTCATAATTCTACTAAAATATTTTGTAGCCTAAATCTTTATAAGAACATAATGTTTGTTTATTTTTGCATACTAGTAAAGGGAGCTTAAACATTGCACATGTTGAAAGATGCAACCCTCTTTAATGAGCAAAAGTAGTGATTTGTTGATCTTTCAGATCTTATAACTGTATTGAGCCAAGAGTGGCTTGAGTGAAGAATACTTTGTGGTTCAGTCAAAAGTGACTCAAAATTTTTAAATTAAGTCATAAGTGGTTGGTGTTAAGAATATTCAATGTTAGTCAGGAATGACATGATCAAATAACGTTATTTATACTTCCTAACGATAGTCTATATAAAAGAAACTTCACTAGTTGGTTATATGTCTATGTAAAGAATATAGGACTTGTATAAGAATTATATTTGGTTGGTGGCGCAGGAAACATCTTGGCAGGGAAGCTTGAGGTGCAAAGTGTTTAGAAAGAACTATGAAGAAGTAACAACTGCACAATACACTGGAATGTTTCTTAAAGACTGAATATAACACCTTCTCACTATTTTCTTAATTCTATTAAGTCTGTATTTTCCTACCCCTCTTTTTTTTTTTTGTAGTGGTATTCTATATGAACAACACTGTAAATTTTGGAGATAGTAAATATTTTGCTTTGAAATGGGATTTGGAACGGATGCTAGATTTGGCATATGAATGGTATGTCTTTTGCGATGAGGATATATAGGACCAATAATTTTGGTATAGGATACTCATTTTTTCACTTTTTGGGATTTGTTTTTGTGTAAATAGGTTTTCGGGTATAAGCTTATTACCTCCATTTTATTTATATTTTTTTATTGTTAACGTAGCCTACAACAAATAAACTAATATAAAAATATTATATAAATATTCTTTTTTATATCTGTATACATTATATGTTATTTATATAACTGACCTAAAGATAGTGAAGTGTTTAGATAGAACATGCAAATAAAAGTTGTTCATTCAGTTAAAATTTGAATCTATTATCTCTAATATATTATAGGATACTTGAAAAAATAAAGAATTTCCTAGAATACAATTTAATTCTCTCTTTCGTACCTGTATATATTTTTTTTCAAAGATAATTTTTTTTAATTATTTGACAATATTAAACTCATTGATTTTGTTTTTATAAGATTTATGCAATAAAATATAACATGAATTTTTTTACCTACTTCTTTTATTCATTAATTTAACTATAAATAATATTAAAATTAATATATTATATTAATTTGATTTGGTAAATTTATATAATTAAAATTAATATTAATATATATATATATATATATAATAAATTTAAAATATAAAAATGAAAAAAAAAATTAACATAGTTGAAGGTCCTACCTTCTAGAAGATGGAATTCAATTTTTAAGAACCAACCACCTACCAAGTTAAAACAAAAGAGTCATAGATTCATAGCACTACACATCATCACAAATTTATCCAAGACTTTAACTAAATATATTACAAAATATATATATAGGCATTTAATTTTGTTTTCTTGACGTCCAGAGTTTGCACTACCATCATACAATCATTTCTACAAATAGAAGTAAAGAGAAAATGTGGATTGTGGAAATAATTTTTTCCAATCTTATTAGACATCTTGGATTATTGAATCTGAATATTAACCAAAATTCAAACTTAATTCGGTACATAATAAAAATCTCATTAATTAGTAGTATTCAATTCAATTTTTTTATCATCCAAAAACCTAACCCGTTTACAAATTTGATAAAAACAGAAAGGATCCCCTAACAGTTTTGAGTCCGCCTAAATTTGGATTGGGAAAATAACAATTTTAACTTAAAGCAAAATTCATTAATGTTTTTTATTTTATTAAGAAAGACTAAATATTATGTGGAAAAATTTTTCTAAAATTATTATTGAGAAAGAAACATATATAAATTAACTCTAATATATTATTTTACGATTTAACTATATTATTAATAAATATATTTATATTTATCAAAGTATAATAGAAAATTTATATTATAAATTTTAAGAGTAAAACTACATAGTTTCTTTCACTATAAATTTAATAACCTTTTACAATAAAATATTTCACAATTTTTATAAAAAAGATTAATAATATTATAATATAAAAATATAAAAACAAATTTGATTCAGATTTTATATTAAATAAAAATTAAAAAGAATCAAATTTCAAATTATTCAAATCACTTTATAATAAAAATTTCAACCAAAACAAATGACAAATAGTTTTGAGTAGACTTTGTAAGAGAATTAAGTATTAAATAAAATTTCCTTCAAACTAGTTCAAAGAACAAAATAAATAATATTTTAATGCCATTAGAAAGTAACCATATAATAATTCAATACATTAATATTTTAACCAATTTTTTTAACTTAAAATATTAATATTTATAAAAAGGACGTATTTTTGTTTGAAGATGTGAAAAAATCATTTTTGAAGGAAAAATAAAGGACTTATATTTCACAGTTTCTGCAGAAACCCATATTTACTTGGCTATAAATATGCCTAAGTAGCTAGCAAGGCAATGCAACATTCCCTCTTATGTTCTAAACCCTTCAATTCATGAGAAGAGATGATGAATACCATTCTGATTGTTCTATTTTGTGCTTTTGTTGCTTCCACTTCCCATGCTTCTAATCTGCAAGATTTCTGTGTAGCAGACCTTAAGGGTCCAGATAGCCCTAGTGGCTATCACTGCTTGCCGTCTGATACAGTAACAGCTCAAAACTTTAAGTACAGTCTTGGACCACCCATTACATCCAAAGGCGTATTTGTCAAGGAGTTTCCTGTTCTCAATGGTCTTGGCATTTCTGCAGCACGTGGTGTGTTTGAGAGAGATGGATTTCTTCCAGTGCACACACATGCAGCCAATGAAATACTAATCCTGCATCAAGGTCAATTAGATGTTGGAATCTTGACACCTGAAAGAGCTTATGTCAATACACTCAAACCTGGAGATGTTACGGTTTTCCCAAAAGGACTTTACCATTATCTTGTGAATTCTGGTAAGGAGAGAGCCGTTGCTTATATCGCTTATAGTAGCCCTAACCCTCGTTTCAATTTTGTTCATCAAGCATTATTTGCCAACGATGTCTCTACCAAGACCATCACACAAACTACCTTCCTTGACGAATCCCAAGTGAGGAAGCTCAAGGCTCGTTTCAATGGCAGCGGCTAATGTTTTCCTTCTAATAAATGATTCTCTTTCTACACTAAACTTGTTTGTGTTCATGTCTTCCTTCCAGTAATCACGGTCAGCAATAAACTGGATTTCACTTCTCCGTTTGTATGTCCAATCTTAATCTTATACCATATCTAAATATAAAATGTCAAAATGTTTGGAAGAATGTACTCTTTACATTTTATAAAGGAAAACATCATTTGACATCATCTTCGTTTTAAACAATCATTTGACCTCTCTTCTAACAATACAATATTATTCAAGTGATAAAAATATATATAAATAAAATTTTGAAATAAAATAATATTGTGTATAATTGTTGAGTAATTATATAATAAAATATAGAAATATCATGGTCCATTTATAAATTCTTTTAAGTCTGACTTTGGTACAATTGAGGCAATATTCAAATGCCTTATGACTCTGAAGAAATTAACAGGTAAACAAAATTCACCCTTGGCCATGTTTCTACTAAGTTCATTGCTTATGTCAACTTGTTGATTTAACACTTTTAGAAAATCAGACAAATGCTTATGATATTTAGGGTTCAGGGTTTAGTCACCAACCGTTGTCTTTTAAGTCTTATTCTACCTTTTACTTCCAATCACATTCTAACCCCAATCAGTTTAACTACGTATAGCCGCCGCTAATGAATTTGAGATGGTTTATGCAATGCCCTCAACGGTCCAACCCTGTATCCACGCTTTAACCTAAAAAAAACTCAAAAAAAACTAACCAGCAAAAAGAAAAACAACAATCCTAACACCGCAACCATCAACAACAACACCTCCTCTTACTACTCTACCACCAACAACAGCACTTCTCTGACTACTCCGTCTCTGCCTTCCAGGCGCTCTCCACGGAATACATTTAGTCTCTAGGATTTAATTCTATTATTTAAAACATTTTCATAAAAAAAATATAATAAATAATTCATTTAAATATCAAGATAGACTTACGCGTTATAGGATATTTAACATCAAAATTCAACAATAACGATCATATTTGTATGATCGTCAGATGATATTAATACCATTTTCTAAAAATTTAAAAAAAAATTTAAATAAAATTCACAAAAACGATCAATAGTATCGTTGAATGGTTTATACCGATTGTATGAAACTTATTCAAAGTATCATAAATAGTTACTCACACTAGAACTCTAAATTTTATAAAATCCTGAAAAACATTAAAATTTTAAAAAATCTTAAAAATGTCAAATTTTCAAATACTAGTTTTTTAAATATCAAATCTATAAAAATAAAAAAAATCAAAATAGAAAATTTCAAAAAAAAAAAATATAAACACCACAGCAGACCATTTTCTATCCAAAACTACATCAACCCTAATTTTCTAAATAGGAGTATGATCAATCCTTGTCGGACCCGAAAAGAAAATAGTTTCTTTTTTCACCTGTATTTTTGTTTCTTCTTGGAAAAAGTAAAAATTTTAAAAATCACACAACTTTTACTCATTTGATTAAAGTACTATCTTAGGACGAACGTTATTGGGTGCTAATAGCTTTTCCATACGTAATTGACTTTCGAACCCTAAATCCAATTTCGAAGATGATAGCCTTATCTTTAGTTTTTTCATAATTTTTCATGATAAACTATGGTGGTGACTCTATTTTATTTTTTCTTAAAGACTGAACGTGGAACCTTCTCATTATTTTCTTAATTCTGTGTATTTCCCTGTTCCTCCTTTCGTGGTAGTGGTATTGTGTATGAACAACACTGTAAGTTTTGGAAATGGTAAATATTTTGTTTTGAAACAAGGTTTGGAGGCAGACACTAGATTTGGTGTATGGGATGATATGTCTTTTGTGATGAGCACATATAGTGTCAATGATTTTGGTATAGGATGACCATTTTCTAACTTTTTAAGACTTTTTTGTGTAAATAAGTTGGGGTATTTCAGAGGATATGAATATAAGGCTTCTACGAATTTTTTATTTCTAAAAAGGTTTTGCCTCTGTTTCACATGTTTTGAATTTTCCAATGCCATTTTTTGTGTAAATTTGTTTTGTCTTGCTTCTATATAGTGCTTTTAAGTTCAGAAAAAAAAAATTCAAGGCCAAAATACCTTGTAGAAAAAATTTAATAAATAAAATAGTCACTACTACCAATCATTATAGAATTTTGTTTTCATTTTATAATCTATTCTAAAACCCTTCCTATGTTTCCTTATTGTGTGCATAATTTTCTTGTTATATTTAATTTCTTGTTTTGTGTCTTCTAAAATTCTCTTCCAGTTTTGTCATATATAAAATCTTCTTGAGTTTAGCAACTTCTAAATTAAGCTTTTCCTGACTTTACACTTCTTGACCTCTTGAGATAGAAGAATTTCTTGGCTTACGAATTTTTGTGGATGGTTATCTAGCATTCTTAGGTAGCATCTAGAGGAGGAAGAGCTTGTTAAGGAGATTCCTCTTTAGAGAGTTTAAGACAAGTGGAACTCTCAAGACAAAAGTGAGGAACAATAGAGTAAAACACCAAAAGTCACAAAATAAAAGGCAAAGAGAATCAAATTTTGTAAAAAAAACTTGCCATAAAATTTTATGTATTTCACTTAAGTATTAGTAAAACATTTTTTTTGTTTTGATTGTGTTGGGAAAATACATAAAAGAGAATCCCAACATGAACATTGTGATAGTGAAAGATGATTAGAAAGTGAAAGTGTGTCAAGGGGCCCCAAGTGTCACTTGTACTTTCATATAGGACACAACTAGTTTTATTCTTTTTCTTATGCGTATTACTTTCTTGAATTTAGTTTTACTTTGTTCATTAAATTTCCTTATGTCTCTATGAGAACTAGGATCCAAAAATAAAAGCACCTAAACGTTAGTAGACATTTCTTTGGTCTTTAGGATCACGAGAGCATACACCATTTAGGAAAAACTATTTTGAAGTTTTTTTTAGAGATGATGTGGAAGAGGATTGAGGAATGCTCAGGCTAGGAAAGACTTAGTACTTAAGTTGAACAAGTGACACACCTATCTTTCTTAGGAGTCTACTCATAAGTCTTTCATTTCTATTTCTTGTTGGAAACTTTACCAAAAGTATAAAAACTTTTTTTGTGAAAACTCTTTGTTCACTCAATCTTTTTGTTGATTTTTCTAAAATCTTTTTAAAAACCTTTTGAAAACAAAATATGAATGACCATGCTTCCTCTAGTTCTCAAGCAAGTATGAAAAAAAATGAGAGAGATTGGGTAAGAGAGAAGTTTGGGGAGACAAAAATAGAGATCCTTAAAATAAGAGAAAATAATAAAAGAATGATGCAGGCTATGGAAGATATGAGAATGATGATGGCAAAAAAAGAAAAAAAATAGTTAAAGGTCAAGAAGAATAGAGAGAAATTATGGAGATTTTCCTTCACATGAAGAATTCTCTGATATTAGTCGTCATAATGAAGATCTTCAACAACAACCTTTAAGGCAGCATAGGAAAAGAGAACATCATTGGGACCCTTATTACCAAAGAAAAGAAGGGGTTTGTAGTAATTATTGTTATAAGAACTCCTATCAGCCATCCCCTAGATATATGATCATAAAAGTCATTTTCATTCTATAGAGCCTAAAACAGAACTCTCTTCTTTCTACGGACATAAAAATGTTTAGGAATATTTAGAATGGGAGATGAAGGTAGAGAAAAATTTTAAATTCCACCTAGTAGATGAAATTAGAAGATTATTCATGGCTATTTTAAGTTTTCAAGAATACACCACGTCTTTGGTGGAAACAAAGAGAACATGATGTTTCAATTGGGAGAAAATTTAAAATATTGAATTGGAAAGAGTTGAAGGTGTGCATAATAAGAAAATTGGTTTCGTCTTTCTATGAGAAAAAAAATAGAGAAGAAATTAAAGGACTTATCAAATAAGGAATGTTTTAGAAGGACAAAAAGACTTTATAATAAGAGAAAAAGAATTTAAAGAGAAATTGCAAGCTCTTATCATACAAAAAGAACAGAAAGCGAAGAAACAAAGATAAGAGAAAAAGAGGAGAGAAAGAGAAGAGAAAAAGAGAAAGGGATGAAGAGAAAGAAAAGGAGAGAGAAAGGAAAAATCTTTGTCTAAAGCTAAATCAAACATTGATAAAATTATAGATAAACCATGTGAGGAGTTGCATGAAGTAAAAAATTTGTCTGGAGATGAATTAGAGAATGACATAAAATTCTCCATAGACAACCCTTGTCAGGAGATACTTAAAGAAAAATATATGATTCGGGCTAAAATAGACATTGATATGAAAGCTCCTCAAAATAAAAGCTTTGCGAAGACTGATCATGGAAAGACAATTTACTTCAGTAAAAAATCAACTCTATCAAACTTTCCCCCTTAGAACCTTGCTTGTCCTCAAGCAAAGGTAACTTGGAATAGATCAAACTACTTAGCAACAATGTAGCAACTCAGTGATAAATTCACACAATCATTTTAGAGATCAAACATGTATGCTTATGTTTAAATCAATCAAAAAAAGGAAAAATGTTTCCCTGTAAAGAATCAATTATGGTGCTAACAACTAAAGGTCATTCCTCACCATAAAAAAGTGTTCAACTTAAGCTCACTAGTGTCTCAAGGTATTATGTGTCTCTCTTTTATCACTAACTTCCCGTAATTTAACTTTACTTTTTTTTGTTTCAAGAGCCAACATTCTTCAAAAGCATGCAACATCTCAAGGACTTTTATTGGGTTGTAATGTGATTGGGCTAAGAAGAAAAATGGTTTTTCTGGATAATCAAAATACTTAAAGCAAAAAGAGAAATCTAATAAATTCAAATTTCAAAAGTTCTACCCCCTCATTTCAGAACTAGACTTTTTCCCAACATTAACGCTTCCTGCACATTAATTCAAACATTTTTTTAAATTAAAGATAGGATGACAAATCTCTATCCTTTTCTGAATTACACTTTGTAGCCCTTTAAATAACTTCCCCCAAACTTGAATCGCATTAAGGATCGTGATTTCCTTGCTCTCTCTACCCAAAGTGAGGTAGTCAATTAATTCTTACAAGGATAAAGGGTTCAAGGATAAAAAATAATTTCTTTTAAAGTTCAATTGGGTATGTCGCAACTGGGGTCACGACAGGGACGACAAAAGAAAATGTTATTTTTTTAAAACAGAGGAGTTGCCACCATAGTTTATTATGGAAAAACTATGGAAAACCAAAAAAAATTGATAAAGCGTGAAAACCGAATTTTGGGTCCGGGAGTCGGTTACGTGTGGGGAAGGTATTAGCACCCCACAACATCCGTCCTAAGACGGTACCTTTAATTAAATAAATAAAATGAGTGTAATTTTCAAAATGTTTATTTTTCCAAAAAAAAATGAGACAAAACAAAGATAAAAACAAACAAAAATATTTTTTTTTATTTTTTGAAAGGGCTCGACAAGGTTTGACCTTGCTCCTAGGTATCTCCATCAGGAATAGAGAATCAGGGTTACGTAGTTCTTTGAATAAGATTGTTTGTCAGGTTGATATTTTTATTTGTGACATTTTTGTAATTATTTTTTTTATATTTGATATTAAAATAATTTATTTCCAAAGTTTCATATTAAATATCGCATGACGCATGTGGTCATTTGATATTTATGAAACATTTGGAATAATAATATTAAATATCGTATGACGCGTATGGGCATTTGATATCTAATATTATTAAAAAAATAATATTCCAAAATTTTATTTCTAAAGTTTATATTAAATATCGTATGACGCATGCGACCATTTGATATTTAAAAACTTTAGAATAATAATATTAAATATCGTATGACGCATGTGGCCATTTGATATCTAACATCATTAGAAAATATAATATCCCAAAATTTTATTCCTAAAGTTTTATATTAAATATCGTGTGACGTGTGCGACCATTTGATATTTAAGAAACATTTGGAATAATAATATTAAATATCGTATGACGCGTGTGACCATTTGATATTTAACATTATTAGAAAATATAATATCCCAAAATTTTATTTCCAAAGTTTTATATTAAATATCGTATGGCGCGTGCGACCATTTGATATTTAAAAAAAAAAACTTAGAATAATAGTATTAAATATCGTATGACACATACAGCCATTTGATATCTAACATTATTAGCAAATATAATATTTCAAAAATTTATTTACAAAATTGTAGTATCCTAATTTAATTTTTATTAAAATAATACAAAATAATAATAATTATAACATAATAAAATAAAAAGATAAGACATGCAAGATATAAGCTTAAAATATGGAGGTACACAAATAAAAAAGGTTGTAGTTTTAGGCTGGCCCTTCAGGCCCAAAATCATTTTTTTTTATTATTTTTTTAGGTTGGTGGTGTAATAGTAATGTGGGGGGTACGAATAGTTTTTATTATTTTTTTTTACGTTGGTGGTGCAATAGTAATTTGGAGGGTCGAATAATTTTTATTATTATTTTTTAGGTTGGTGGTTCAATGGTAATGTGGGGGTTGCGAATAGGAAAGCCCCAACTCCACAACCTTAGGCCATCATCACCTTAACCCTAAGCCACCACCACCTTACTCCAAACCCATGTTAGATCTACCAATCCAAAATGGCAGCGGCAACGGCGAAGAAGGAGTGGCGGCGGTGCAACGGCGGCGGCACGGGAAGAACGGCGGGTGACGACGGAGGTTGTTTTGAGGCTGTTTTGGAGTGGTTTTGGGAGCACAAAATACAGAGAAGAATGTATAGAAGATGATAGATTTTTTTTATTGTTTAAGAAATAAGAATTTAAAAAAAAAACAGAATGCCATAAAGAGCAAAAGGAACCCATTTTTTTATTTTTTTATCTTTATATAAAATGAAATGATGAAAAAATAAAAAAACATCACACGAAGATAAGAACACAGGTCTTACAAATCATACCTGTGAGTGTTCTTTAAAAATGACAGCCTCCTTTCCAAAAGTTCCTTGCTTCTCAGTTATAAACTGACTGTGGATAGTAAGAAAGGAGAATCAATCTTCTCTTCTTCTCTACTTTCTCTCTCTTTTTTCCTCTTTTTCTTCGTATCTCTCTAAATGATTAGTAATTCCTTCTTAACGTAGGAGCAATTACCACTTAAGTGAATCTCCTGTTTTTATTATTTTATTTATTTTTATTCTGAAAGTAGTTCAGAGCAGTTTTGAAAGATTGACTCTTTCTTTTTTCTTTTTTTTTTATTATTAAAGATGAAGTGTAAATGAACATGAGATGAAACTGTTTTAGAATGGTCATATTATATTTTTTATATTTTTTGTTATTGTGAAATGAGAACATGGGTGGTTCAGAGCAGTTTTAAGATTTACTGATTCTTTTTTTTTTAATTATTATTTTAAAGATGAATTGAACGTGCAGATCAAGAAACAATTTTAAAACAGTTTTAATTTCTTTTTATGTATTTTCCTTTTATTTATTATTCTGTTTTTATTTTTTATGTTAAATATTTATTTATTTATTTTATTTTTCATTATTAGCACCAATGCTAAGCATGTGATTTGATGAAGTCAATAAAAAACATAGCTTGTTGAAGTTCTGATGGATTGGATCTATACTATGTTAGATCAATGTCTAGCACGTGAGTTGATGAAGACTGCTTGATGAAGAATCTGTTGGAACCAACCTGGACCAGAATTGTTCAAGTGAATGACTTTGTGCCAACATGAAGATGGTTGGGTGATTCGGTCTTGGTCCTTAGTTGGGTTTGTGTGTTGATGTTGGCTTCGTTCTTAATCATTAGTGGCATGGTTCATCATTCCTGGGGTGCTAAGAGATTCACAAATATTTTTATTAAAACTGGTTTTAAGAAAAATAGCCCAAACTGATTTTTACTGAAAAAAGTTTTTTCAATCAATTGAATTTTTAAAACAATCGATTGAAGGTGGCAGTTATTTCTGTTACTACTGGAATCTTTGACTGAGTTAACTAACGGTGAATTCAATCGATTGAATGGTTTGTTCAATTAATTGAACCAGTGACAACTAAGCTGTTTTAAATCAGAATTGACTATAAAAAGGAATTGTCTCTATCATTTTCACAACTTTTGAGATTTCTGAAATATACTTTTGAGAATTCCTAAGAGATCACAAGCGCCTTTTTGTGCAAACTGTTTTCGAATTGATTTACACACAAGAAATCTTAAAGATCGTGAATCTTAAAGCACTTCTTGAGTGAGGATCAACTGCTTTGGTTCTGGACCAGAGTTAAGTCTTCCATACTTGATCTCAATCCATTTTGTATTGTGTACAGTGTGGTTGATTGATTTGAACTATATTTTGTTCTTATTGTATTCAATTACTGGAGTGTGATTAGGCAGTGCAGTGGGTTTCTGTACTAGTGTAACACCAGCTGAAGGGTTTAGTGTGGTGGATTTACTGCTGGGAGTAGTAAGTACTACGGGGAGCAGTGCGTAACTTGTTGGGAGCAAGGGTGTAAAACTGATCTTGGATCATTTTAGTGGAAATCTTTGTTAGTTTGGTAAAGGATTGGACGTAGCCCATGTGGAAGGGTGAACCAGGATAAAAGTTTTGTGTTCTTGCTTTTCTCCCTACTCTTCTTGATAGTTATTATTCAACTGTTGTTATCATCTCAATTGACTGGATTAAAATCTAATCATCTTGTTGATTGTATTTTGATTCTTGAAGAGTTCAATAAACTGTTTGATTGAATTTGTAATACTTTTGTTGTATATTCTGAACATCTACTTACTAAATTGTTTACTGTATAGTCCAAAACTGTGCAGTTAATTGATTTTATAAAGATAATTCATTCTCATTCTTAAATCACTTTCCAGTTTTGCGAAAATTTTTAAAGTTCAATTCACCCCCCTCTTGAACTCGGTCAACCTATTTTTTACATTCATTTCTTTTCTTTATTATTTTATTTATTTATTTTGTTTTTCTATTTTTGTTAATTGTTATTATTTTTTATGTTTTGTAAAAAAATATATAAATTCAAACCTCTTTTTATTTGTTTTATTATTTATTATTTTTTTAATAAAAACCTAAACTAATCAAGTGTATATATTTTTTCTATTTATTATTTTCTTCTTCATTTTTTTATTTTGATTATTCAATTAATTGTAGACACATTTTTTTATTTCTTAATTTTAATTTATTTATTCAGACGAAATCAGGTGTTGACAGGGTACAAAGGTTTTATCTTATCCAAACTAGGCTTAACTAATTGGCTCAAGCTAAAAATGAAATAACAAAAAATGGCCTTGATCATTTGTAAATGTGCAAATGAAAAAATTAGCAAAGAAACTCAAGCAAAGTCAATTATGAGCTAGAAGTGATAGTACTTACTGAATAAAATTCTAAAGCTCGAAATCTTACTTGGATATGTTGATCCTAATAATTGTTACATCATATGTTCCAGATAGTTTTTCATCACAAACACAAGAGCAACCACAAACTAAATTCCCAACAAAACCTACATAATCAGTTAAAAGATCTCAAAGAACAATAACACACAAAGTTTTCTCATCAGAGACATGTAAAATTTTACTCTAAATTATCCATCGGTTGCATCATAATTGTTACACCCACCCTATGCTAGATGCTACAGATGCATTGGTTGAGTCGCTTAGTGTTACGCAGGACAATGCGTCTGATGAGACCGATTTTTGTAGGGGTGCACATGTTCGATTGAGTTGGCTTAGAAAGGTCTATGAGAATGCTTGTAATAACAGTCCGTGGAAAATAGCTGCCAGAGCTTATTTGCTCCACCTGGTTGGAGGCACTATATTTGCTTATAAGAATGCCACTTATCTGTTCTTGCCTACAAAATATGACAAACATTTCACAAACCATATTCAATGTATTTAACTTCTTTACATATTGAAAAACATTGAGTATTCATTACCTACCATCGACAACCGATCAACAAAGAGTGAATTCTTTAGATATTCAAACCGATCATCACTGCCAAAAAGATCAATATACTCAGTACGAAACTGAATAAGCTCTTTATGTAAGTTCATACATACCACAGCCCATGATTCCTCTCCCATTCCCAACAAACCAGCAATAGCACGGTAACCACAATGTCCATCTGCCACCACTTCGACAACATCACTAATGTAAGGATGGAATCCTATAGAAAAGATCAAGCACAAGGATGAATTTTATTAATGGAGTTTTTTCCTTCACTGGCTTGGACAATTTAAAAGTGGATGACCTATCATGTTGTGAATGGAGTGCATCAACATGCTCAAATTAAGAGGGTATTCACTTTGTTGATCTTGCAAATTGCCTAGCACGACCCTTTTCTGCACCTTTGTTTTGACTTGGGACTTTAGTACTTCCATAGATGTTTTATCTGGAAATGCTATTTCTCGCAATTTATTCTTGATGTGAAGTTTACCAGCAATGTCAACCTCTTTGAAGCGTTTAAAAATTACATCGAACTCTTGTTCGATTGATAACTCAGATGTAGTTTCAGCACATGAAATATCTGTATAGGTTAATCTTGTCCAAAAATATACACTGATTGTAGAGGTATGCTCCTGAAACCATAGGAAGCCAATTCACAAGCACAAGGCAGTCCATGAGTCGATCTAATAGTACAACCACATTGGTCTTTGTCAAAGCCATCCCATTTAAGGAGATTCATCTCTTCTACAATATATTGTAATGCATATTTCGAAATAAAGCCAACCAATTTCTTATATGTTGTGACATTAAACAAATGACTAACCACATTAAGAGTCTTTTGAAATGAAGCTTTAATTGCATTATTTTGCAGGATAATCATCTTGTTAACAGAATCCCAATAAAAACATATGTCTCCCATGGACATCTGAAGCATCCTTTTCAAATTCCAATGAGCAGATTCAACTCTACAAAAATAGACATTACTTAACAAATATTAAATATTAAATTAATTATAGAACCCGAGTATGTGACATACCTGTTACTTGTTGTGTTACCTAAGTGCATCAACTTATTTGTTCACCCCTTCACAAATTTTTCCTTATGAGGAAGTACCCAAGTAGCATTTACATAATTAACAAATATGGACCATAGAGAACAAACAACTTCAAAGGCTAGGACACGATCTTGAAATTGTTGTTCATTATCACAATCAACTATAGATCCCCAAGCTTCCATCACTTGATCCCATGCCTCTTTCAGATGAACTATCATTTTACACTTTTCTTTCACATTTTTGTCAACACGAAATCGACAGAGAATATTATAAGCTTTAGGAAACACAACTCCTATTACATTCATCAAGGCAAGATCTCTATCACTTACTATTACCTTAGGATATGAATCAACTCTCGTAAATAACCCTTTCAATCTTTCAAGGGCCTAAATAATGTTGTTTCCATGTTCGACTTCAACCAAAATATATGTCATAGAAAATATCAACCCAGTTGACGTCACACCAACAATCTCAAGTAATGGAAGCCTGTACCTGTTTGTCTTATAAGTACCATCCATCATCAATACAATGTGAAATAAATTTAGTAATTTAACTAAATCCGTGTGTCCGAAAAAAATCTTACACCACATTTGTGCCTTCATTAAACCTACACCAATGCAGATACATGTCTCACTCAAGCAACATCATCAAATGTGATGTTGCATTTCTGTTCTGTGACCTCGTTCTGTTCTTCGATATGTATTCATGGCATTATAAATTTGTTTTATCGTGGTCACATTTTTCTCATTACTCTTCTTTAAAGTTAACAAAATATTTCTAGGTTTCGCTGAAGTCTTAGTCATATCAACAAACATGCTATTCTCGTCATTTGTCAACCTACCCGTAGATCCATAAAGTAACTTCAAAATACATGATTCTCCATCATTCACTGGTTTTCCTCGTAGTTTAAATGGACAATCACATTTTCTGATTTCACTCTTAGTTACATCTAAATCCTTCTTATATTGCCTGTATTTACCTCCTCTCTCGCAACCCAAAAGAACACATGTCTTCCTTTCTCGTTGTCCATTTGCAGTATCTGACCTTAATATGACAATCACAAACCCAAAGCTATTACCAATCATTCTTGCCTACTTTAGAAAATCATCCCGAGAAGTAAATACATGCTTAAACATATCAAATTAGTCCACTTAGTTATTCAAATACTTGTCATATATTTATCGTTTCAAATTGTTTTCTGCATTAAAGGTTTACCTTATTAGTATCAAAGGTATTCTTACATGCATCAACCATGCTATCATTACTTATTGGACGATCACTATTTGATTGTCACATATCAACATCATTGCTAAACCCACACCATATGTCCACATCATCTGACATACTGGTGAACAAATCTATTTCCATGGTATTTCTGCATAAAAACAACAACTTCAATACAAATAAATCAAAAGCAGCAAAGTCCTTTTACGAAAAACCTTTTCCGTAATACGAAAAGTCTCTTACGAAAAACGTTTTCCGTAAGAGAACTTTCCTCTTATGGAAAACATTTTCCCATAACAGGAGATTTAGCCTACACTCTTTCTTAGTGAGTTGGCTTCATCTCTCACTCTCACAAATTCCTTATCTCCACATCAATCCAAAGAACTTCTCTGCTCATCAAAACTCCTTCATCATCCATTCAAAGAAGAAATAAAAAAATAATTACTAAAAAAAGAATGTTTCCATCACAATTTGTCTTGGGTTCTTATTGTTAGTTCGAAGTGTTTTCCTCATATGTTTACATCTCACACTCTTGCATTCAAATTTACTATAGTGAAGACAAACAATTCAACATATACATGATCATCAATTTTATGTTAGTCTTAATTAATTTTTTTTAAACAAAATTACATTTTAGAGAAGACACGATGTCTTCTCATTTGATTCAGCTAGAAGTCTAATATTTTAAATTTTGAAATAGAAAATTTTGTAATCTTATTTCAAAATAAACCAAAAGTGTTTTCCAATATTTTATTGATGATAGATGACGTAAGTCTAGGGATACCATGAACTTGGATTTAATGTATGCCTAAGGTTTTCAAAACTTTTGTTATGTTTTTCCAAATGAGTAATTCCTTTTTTCTGGGTTCAACCAACTAATTTCTTGCGATTCAATTGTATACAAATATATACCTAAAATCATAACAATCATAACAAAACATTAAATGAGTTAGACTACAAGAGTTTGCAAGTTAGTGTGACCCTGACTTGTTGGACTATATAAGCCAAGCCAAAAAAAACTCAAATCAATTTAGGCCTTGAATTCTTAAGTTTAGTTCGATCTAAAATTGATGTTTTTCAAATTAACTATCAGATCAGTCCTTCTTGATAGCTCTAATAACATGATATAATTAAATACTTGATATGTTACCATCAATTGATAACAAAAATATTTTTTACTTTCGGTATAAAATTAATTTTAACTAAAACTAATAATATTTTTAAAAAAATCCATAACAAATTTATCACTATTTTAAAAAAAACTAAAAGCAAGCTTTTTAAAGCAAACTCATCCTGTAATTAACTATAAGATTGCGATTTTTATAACGCGTAAATATCATTGAAGTGAGTTTTATCTTTTTCAATAAGGTCTACTCTACACACACATTAAACTTTCGATAATTTACCCAAATATGACTAAAATTATATTTATCGCAAGTTATTAGACATCTTGGTTCATTAATTAATATTATCAGGCTGAATATGAAATCACAATTAAAGATGTCATTTTATTTAAAATTGGACCAACCATGACTATAGAAAAAAAATATTTAAATCTTAAATTTTGTACATATACTTGTGTCTCTTTGTTGAAAGGATGATGAGAAGCAAGAAGGAAGCATCCTTCATGCCTTCTTAAATTAGAGGTACTACTTGATCCAAATAGACCTAGCAAAATAGCGTTGGTTATGTAAAATAATAATCAACAACCCTCCATGTTTGAATTTTGAAACCTTCAAGGAACGGGTCACGGAACTTGGAAAAGCATTTGAAAACTATCTTTGACACATCACGATCTTACGAAATTGTTAAGGGTAAGAAGTTAGTGCGTTTTAAAATATCCCAAAAAGATTTATCCAATTTAAAAAAAGTCAAATATTATTTATTGCAATAATAGTTTTTTGAGGACGCAATATTATTGCAGTAATATAGTTTTGAAGAGACGCGTGAATTTGGTTGATGATGCGAAGGAGGGAATTTAGCGGGACCCCGAGAGAATATAGCACAAAAAGGAAAACAAAATAGAAGAGAAGGGTAAAAGCGTCAAAAGGAGAATTTGAGGGTTGAATCTCTTGGCTTCCGCGTTGTTGGAAGAAGCACCAACCCGAGTAGCGTTTGCGCCCAAGAGAGAGATTTTCATTGGTTTGCTGATTCGTGTTTAAAAGCAAAGCGATTGGTTAACAGAGAAAGAGAAGAAGAAGAGGAAGCGATCGCATGAAAAATTGAAGGATGAAGGGATGGGATGGGATTCAATCTTCTTTATCTTCTCGATCGAGTTCCACGTTGGGCAATCAAGCTTCCTCTCGAACGGTTCGACTCGGCCGGGTTCAGCCTCAGGCTCCGACTCACCGCACCATCTTCTGCAACGATCGCGAGGCCAATCTTCCAATCCGATTCAAGGTCCAACCGTTTTCCTCTCCGATTTCGTTTTTCTGGTTTCATTTCGTGTTTGTGTTTTGTGGTTGGTTGATGCTTTTGTCTGATTGTGTAGTGGTTGATGATGCTTTTTCAGTGTTTGTTTGAGTGAGTTTTTTGGTTGTGGAAGGCAGGGTTAGTGATAGGGTAATTGCTGTTTTGTTGATGTTTAGTTTGGACAAATATCGAGGGTTGGTTCAGCTTGAGCTTTGGTGAGTTGATGTTTCTGTGGATTAGACAACTGAGTTTTGTTTGATCTTTGAAATGGTCTTAAGAGTTTATCCGTTTAAGTACTTATTTGTACTTCGAAACTCTCAGATCAACATATATTTTGTTTTCACGGGATCTATTCCACGAAAGAAGAGAGTCTAATAAAACCTTTGGGGTTTGCTTGAGGATGCCTATTCAGTCAATAAGATTCAGTGAAATGAAATACATCTACATGGACGTTTGAACATTTCAAATTGCAATAAAAAAGAATCACGAGAAACAGAAACGGGACTACTTGGTCTTGGCATTTTACTTTCTTTGAAGGAATGTTTAGTTGAATGTTTAGATTATGAGGTGATGTAAGGTTCGAGTGGGTGCATCCTTTATTTTCAAGGTATTACGAAGAGTAAATTACTTGTCGAGTTTCTTCTCGAGTAAATTTGTCTTACTAGACAATATAGGTTTATCAATGACAATGTTAGAGAGCAAGTTGTAGTAGTTCCTTACTATAAAATTGAAATGATGGTACGACCTTGCCATAGGTGGTTTGAGCATGTATACGGAAGACTTGCTGAAGCCCAGGTAAAGAAACAAAATCAGATGAAGGTCATCCCTATTTCTAGAGGCATTCTATGAGTGAAACAATTAAGACGGATTCAGAGGTCAATGTTCATCTATAGTCATGATTTGCAGTTGAACTTTGTGGCTCTTTTGATTCATGTAATTAATTCCACCTAAGTTTGTCATCGTGATGTGTGCTACAATGGCTCTATCCCTGCATCACGGTTCCATTGAAGCCATCAGACCACAGATTGTCATGATTGGAGTAGTGCAAGTTGCAGCAACATTTGTGGTTATTTGTGGCATTTACAGGCACTGAGTCTGGTTTATGGTTGGAAACCCTAGTCTGCTCCTACAATACTATGTTATCTAAGGTGTTTTTTTGGGGATAATTTTTGTGATTTTGCTTTGGTTATTTGGGGTTGGGAATTGAAGCCCTGTTGTAAAACAATCATGTCTATTTGAAATACCCAAAATCTTTAAAAAAGGAAATAAAAATATGCTGAAAGAAATAGGAAGATTCTGAAGATTTATTTCTGAATTATTATAGAGATATTAGGAATATTTTTTATCCTAATAATCTACTATTTACAACATTGTGCTTGATTTTAATCAACAAGCATTAAAGATTAGTTTGAGGGTGAGTGTAAGAATATTTAGAAAATACATCATAATATCATTTTTATATATTTTAGAAGATTTTAGGTTTTTGTAACTTTTTAGTTTCTAATTAGAAAATGCAAATTATTTTATGTTTTTGTTGTTTTTTAAGGATTGTATAGTAAATATAAAAACAAAAAAAAAGTTATTTATTTTTCCTTGTTCTTCTGTGGTAAAAATGTTTATTTTTTCATTAAAGAATTTGGTTTTCACGGGAAAGGGCTTAAAATTGGGATTTATCTTGTTGGGAAGTGTGAAACGAACTCAAAAGTAGAACATTTTAGAACAAACTGAACTGTATTAATTCTTTACTACTGAAATAAGAAGATTACAAGAGTATTTATGGGTAACCGCTTGCAACAAATATAGCACCCAAAACTGTAGTAGCTAACAGCTCTAACAATATATACACAATTTTCATACCCTCCCTCAAACTCAAGGAGAAGATTTTGTAGAATAAAAACTCTTCACATTGAGTTTGCCTCTAAGAAAAGCAAAACAAGCTGAAGATGTGGGCTTGATCAGCACATATGCCCACTATTTAAGAGCTGGAATATGATAGATGAAAAGCTGTTTGGTCATAATCTTTTCCACTCAGAAAACATCAACCTCCTTGTGTTTAGTGTGATTATGAAACATCGGATTATGAGCAATAGACAACACTTTGATTATCACAAAGAAGATTGCAATTCAGTGAGAAAATTAGAAATCCATGTTAATTTCGCAATTGACAGGTTAAAAATGTAGTCTGTGGAACAAATTACCTTTAAGATATTGTAGTATGTGTTTAACCAAAACCCATTGAGAGTCTAGTAGTTTGTCCATAAATTGACATACTTTGTTAACGACAAGCTGATTTCTTGTCTAGTAAGAGTGGCATATTGCAAAGCACCTACCACTGAATGATATAAAGTAGGATTTGAAAATAGATCGGAACCAAGCTTGGATAATTTGCAATTAGAAACCACAGGGGAAGAAATGGAATGAACTTCAGTCATATGTGTTTTGTGAAGCAAGTCTCAAATATATTTGCTTTGAGTCCTAAGAACAGATTGATCAAGTAAATATTTAATTTTGAGGCCAAGAAATAATCTAGATGACCAAGTTGTTTAAGAGAAAAAGTTGCATGAGATTTTGTTTGAAGACCAAAGTATTCATGAATCTTCTCCCAAACCTCTAGGAGTGACTCGAGACAACCAACTTAAGGGAGTAGATTGAAGCCAAACAAGTGATGTTTGGTCTTGAAGTTTGCAGGCTCAATACACTAGATTAATGCGATCAAGTGTACTATTATCTTTAGTGAGACAACATGACTGAACCGAAGGATTCATGAAAAACCGTTGTAGCTTATGTGATTTTGTCATCGGTTCAACATGTTGCTGACAATGGAGATAATTCATGTCATAAATCTTTTTAGTAGTGGTGGTTGAAAAGGACTATGATGTAGAAGCCACAGAAACAGCAGTAAATGTCATGAAGAAGACATTGTGAAGAGAAGACATCTAGAAGAAGACACTACGAAGAGAAGACATCGAGAAGAAGACACTGCGAAGGGAAGACATCAAGAAGAAGACATTGCGAAGAGAAGACATTGAGAAGAAGACATTGTGAAGAGAAGACGATGTAAAGAGAAACTCACGATGAGGAATTCACAAATAGGAACCCCAAAATTTGAGAAGAGGAAACATTTAAAAATTGGCTATAGATACCATGTGAAAAGAATTGAATGATAGAAAATTTTATTACGAACTGAATTGAGTATTTATAGGTAACCACTTGCTATAAAAGATACAAAGTCATTTATAATTTATAGGTAACCACTTGCAATACAAAGTCTCATACATTCATTCATGTGTGGTAAGATACAAAGTCATTTATAATTTGTCTTGTGATAGAAATCGGTAGGGAGCCAAAATGTATTGAATCAAAAGATTTGAATTGTAAATCATAATATTGTGATAATTATAAGACAGACTAATTGATCTACCATGGTTTTAACTACACCAATTGATTGCACTATTCTATTTTTCTTGACATTTAAGATTGAACTAGAGGTTGACTACACTTTAGAACATTTTGTAGCACTTTTTCTGAATAACAGGCACAATTATTTTTTTGACTATGGACAAAGAGCAATGTAATCTCATTTATAGGAAAGAAAATACAAAAAACTGTATTATATTCAATCAAAAGGTGGTTAGAACTGGTAGTATAATCATGGAATTGTTTAATGAAAGAATTTAAAATGTTGTGAAGCATACAATATAGGTTATTGGTGAGTGGATTTTTATTTCTAAGACAATATTGTTTCTACCTGTTTGAATCTTTCAGATTATCTGGGATGGGAGAATTCACATGAAAAGCTTGTGATGTATAACATTGTCATTATTATGGGCCAGAGATTTGACAATAATAGTTTTATGAAATTTTCCTCTTTTTTCTAGTTTTCTTTAGGCATGTATGTGAATTGAAATTCAGTCAATGAAGTCAAATAGATTCTATTTTCTATTTTTTGTAATTTCTACTGTTATGTGCATAACTTACGGATATGTTTATTTTCTGTTTATATTATAATGTATATTTCACATACCCGTATTTAGTAATTTTGATTAGTTAATACCCACTGTGACAGGGAAATTCTATATCAACTACCAAATATAACTTCTTCACCTTTTTGCCAAAAGGATTATTTGAGCAGGTAAGAATCTCTAAGCTTCTGATTTTTAGAGAGCATGTCAAATGCAATTGGTTTCCAGTGTTCAAACAATGAGGCTTTTCTTACGTACATGAGTTGTTAGTTGCATTTTCTGGAAACTATATTCTTTAGTAAAAGATCACTTTTATTACATCTTTTATACTTTCATTTTTTTAATAAACTGATTGGTACCAAAAGATAACAAGAATTGCAGATGAAATTACAAGGGAAAAATATATTACTGGGCAAACTGCCTAATCACTCTTGAAATTCCTTGCCCACTTTTTTCATCCCTTTTCTGGCAATTTCCCATTATCCTCTATAATGAACACGAAATCTTCAACCCCCATCTTTTTTCTTTACTATAATCACTTGTAGAGTATGGGCTAGTGTTTGGTCTATTATTTCCACTTGCAACATTTCCTCAACTATGTTTTCTGTCTTGTCTTTTTGTTAATAAGTATATCTGGATGGTCTTGTATTAGGAACTGTGACCCCCTGTTGCATGTTGATCATATGATCATGCTCCCTCTTTGGAGGTAATCAGCTAGGCTCCTGAAAAACGTCTTCATAATCTGCTAGAACAACTTAGTCTTGTTGCAGAGGGGCTGACTTAATTGCCGCTGCTTGACTAGTACCCCATTACATCATTTGATAGAGCCTTCCATGCTGGCTTCCAAGAAGTCTGAGATTTACAAACGGATGGATCCCCTATTATGACCTTCTCACCTCTTTCCTTACATTTTCGGATTGAGATTTGTGAAATTTGCTTCTATATCCCCTAGACTGGCCACCCAATCGTTTCCTAAATCCACTTTTGTTCCCCCAAGATTGAATGAGAAGTTTTGCAGCATAGTGATTGGTTTTACTTCAAGTTTAATTATTTTTATATGAATTTTTGTTATGAGAGCATTTATCGTTCATAAGAAAATAGCTTTAAGAAAAAAGAAAACAAAACACAAACCTTGGTGAGACCCCACCACCCATGAAATCAAGCAAACCTATACTTTGATATCCTGTACCGAATTAAAGAAAAGCCTTCCCTAATGCAATGAGCAATAGTTGATACCAAACAATAAAAACTACACACATATCAGCATTCCACATTGGCTATTCCACTAAAATTCCAATACATAAATTTGAAATGCATGATTATTTCTTTTTGTATCTTCTAGCATAGTGTATAACCACACCTTTCTTCTTATCGGGCCTTCCTATGTTCTTTTTGACCACAACTTGAGGTGAAATTTCGTGCTTAGGTGTATTAAGTTCCTCCTCCTTTTCAACCTTGTCACCTCAAAATTTTTACGGAATTCTGATATCCCTTTCCATCTCCTTGGATTGAAAATTAAGGCATTCTTTGCACTGCTGCTGATTATGTTTTTTTGTCATTTTTTTCATCCTACATCAGATTTCTTGCCATTAGTGTACTGTTACAAATTCATGAGGCTGGAATCAAATTTCTTTTTGGTTTATTTGCTCACAAAGAAAAAATGAGATTGTTCTTGTGCTCCACAATATGCGTGAAAGCAACTTATGCTCAAATTAATATGCCATTATCTTTTCTAAATTTGTATATTATTGACTGATGTTAAATGGTGTTTGTAAGTGTATATCCTGTCACATTATCAATATTTTTATGTTACTTAGAAGATTGAAATTCCTGTTTGTCCTGCAGTTCAGACGGGTTGCTAATCTCTACTTTCTTACAATCTCAATTTTGTCAACTACACCTATCAGGTATGTAACTGCTAGTCAACCTAACATGAGAATTTTATTTTGCAACTTGCGAGCATGATTGAGATAAGTGAGCTATCAGTCCTCACTGTAGTGGCACAGTTCCATCTTAATTTTTCTGAAAAATTATCTTCAGTTGTTTGCTATTTGTTTGGTGAAGTTGGTAGTAGCTCTTGAATACTTTGGTACCTTTAGTAATTGTATGAATAAGATATACTATGGCTGCATTGGATCTTAATCTTCCTCATAGATCTTGATATGGAAATCTATATTTCGTTCTGCATGTGTGGTTGATATGATAGGACAGCAAAGGGTTTAGGATTTAATGGATCGTGTTCAGGATTTTCTTTGGTTAATTCGTTGTCTGGTGCTTTGAAGGTTCTAGGCATTGGATATGTATAATGGTCCAATTTTTGGCTATTATAAAGTTGTGAAGAATTTTTGAGATTATGACACTAAAATTTGAGGTTGGGAAAAATTAAGCAAGAAACAGCTAGGGCTTTGGTCCTTTAGTTTTATTTTTTCTCATTAATCAAATATTGTTTAAATTGCTTGAGTATTTTGATGGACAAAGTAAATTAAGTTAGAATTATTGAAATGCTCTCTGCAAGATATATTTTACGTCTTAAATTTATAACAAAGAAAGGAATTTTTTTTTTTTTATTTTGTTGGTCTGTAATTTTTCCATTCAATATATTGTTCTAAGGACTTCAATATGGTTGCTGTGCTATATCTCTTTGTTGCTTTATTCATACATCATAACACAACAAACACTAGAAGATGGAAATGGATGGAATTTGGGGTGAGAAAAAAAAAAACTGGAATTCAATGGGAACATTTATAACTAACATAGACACCGAAGTTACTGTTTATAGCCACTTTCGAGAAGCAAACCTTCAAAGGGAGCCAACCTGCTAGATTTAGCTTGACTGACTTAATAGCCTGGCTTTCTATTAGTGCAGTCCTACTCGAAGTCTGACAATTTTTATAATGAAATTGGTATATCATCTATCCTGTTTTTCTTGGATTTTGCATCATACCTGTACTTTCCTGCCCTGTATTAATCTATAACAACATATTATGGCGATATCCTTGTTTTGGTCTCCACTTTTACTTGGACTCATGTCCCCTGAACTGATTTTTAGCCCCCTCCTCCTGCTAATTATTTTAAAGTTTGTTCAATGTACTTCATTCATGCCGAATGTTTTCCATATATACTTCTTGCCTAATTTTATATTTCATTAAAAAGAAGTTAGACTAAGTCTAATTACGAATTTTCTGGTGTTGTAGTCCTGTGTCTCCAATAACTAATGTGCTTCCTCTGTCTCTGGTACTTCTTGTCTCTCTTATCAAGGAAGCTTTTGAGGATTGGGTAAGAATATCTTTCTGCTGTCATTAATACATTGCTTTTTTAACGCATTTTACTTAAGCTCTTTAGGTTTAGGTGATTATCGTTTCATCTTTCAGACAGAAATTTTATAGAAAATTCTGACAGGGGATGTTATAGAAAAATGCTGCATATATATTTTGTTGTAGAATGTGGAAATAAACATTTTATCATAGTATGTGCTTACAAGTTCTCTAATTACTAACATATTTTTGTTTAAAGAAAGTGGTTATGACCTCCTCGTTTTATCTTATTTTATTTCTCTTGTTGAATCCTTAATTGGAAATTGTCCAGACTTTCTCATAGATTAGATTATGCCAATAGATTTTTGTCTACGACTTACTAATTACTTTTCCCCTTTTAAATTGTGTATAACAGAAGCGTTTCCAAAATGACATGGCCATAAACAATAACACTATAGATGTTTTGCAAGATCAAAAGTGGGAGTCTATATCCTGGAAAAAGTTGCAGGTTGGAGACATTGTGAAGGTGAGTGGCTATGCATTTCTGTGCTATTTTATTTTACATGTCTATATTTTGAACTAGTACTTACAAGTTATTGAAGTAAAAACAGACCAGTAAGCTATGGATTATGTATTAAAGTAAAAACTGAGAGATTAAAAGAACTAAGTATATTCATATGTCTAAAATGAACAACCTGAGTGAGCTTCTGTTTGCAGCCACGTATATATACACAGAAGCTCAGTTAACAAACTGAAACCATAACGAGCACCTATAGAGACAGCTGTCACCAGCTATAGTACAGCCAAAGTTAAAAATATAGTAAGAATAGATAAAGCCAAGAAGACTAACTCCTCACCGAAGGAAGCTTTCCAATGTCTTCAAGCATCAAATCTATATAATGGGCAACAAAAGGTGTTGAATAGAGATGAGGTCTTTTCTCTTCCAATAGTTACTAGCCACCACATAATTGCTTCCATTATTTGTGATAACTTGAACAATATTTTCTTGTCCAATCTCCTCCACAAGTGTATCAAGCATCTGACCTTATAGAACAATCATCAAGGTAGTTAAAATCGATATTTTAATTGTAATATCATAGCGATTCAAACCCCACCCCACGCAAGATCAAACCCCACCCCACGCAAGATCAAACCCCACGCAAGATCGTGACAGCAAAATTGTGGGATAGTAGAATAAAATTGTAAAAATGTGTGGGACTCCATTACCAACCAACTGTTCATCTTCTTGTATAAATGAATTCAATTCAAATCAAACATGACATTAATTGAACATTAATGCAATTAAAATTTTACCTTGCTATGTGTATTGCCAGTTGCAAGACCAACCACTGAAAATTAATGCAATTAAATTTCACATCGAGTTTTCAACCTTGTAGTTTACTTCCTCCTTGAGTGAATTGGATTCTAATTAAGAGAAATTTAAATCCAATTAATAATTAAGAGGGTTTTCTATTGCACCTTTGATGTTTTTGGGTGAATGAGTTTTAAATAAAATAAAACTCAATTAACGCACTTATAACGTTCATCTCTCCCTCTTCCTATGAAATTCAAAACTCGCAATCACATATAAATCCCAATAACATATCCTAGTCATCAGTTATATAGATAGTAAAATATACGGTTAGTGTTATGATTCCACAATCTACAATTTTGTGAACCCTTCATGATCCTAACCATAATATGATTTTTACTATCTTGACAATCATATTTGCTTCATTACAATTTATGATCTTTCAGTAACTTTTTCAGTGTAGTCAACCTCCTTGTTGAGAATTGGAACTCTAATTTCATGATAAGAGTTGACAAATTAGGTCCATAAGCACCTATAGCATCAATCATATCTTGAAAACTCTTCAATCTCACAAAGTTTAATTACAAGCCTACTTGGTTCCAAAAGTAAACAATATGTATGATGCCTTTAAATTTTTGTCACATGCTTCTTTCATATTAGCTTGCCTTAGTTTTTCTTTATTTCTCTTCTCTATTGCAGCCACTGGATTTCTATAGAACATATCCATTGATCCTTTTTTTTCCACCACTAAAGTTTCAATTTCATCTTCACTCATTACTATCATAAGCCACAACACTACATACATGATTGATGGTGGGTGTACCTGTTTTTTCTTTAAATAATTTCCAAAGCTCTTTTCTAACATTCTTTGGAGTCTTTGTGCAAGCAACAACATTGCCCTTCTTTGGCTTTAGATGTTCTTTGGCTCTAGTAATTCCTACTTTTGCAACTTTCCCACAATAATTACAAACATTTGTATTTAAGTTTGATTCATTCATCAGATGACAATGTTTCCATCTTGGGTCATTTCTATGGGATGTTCTTGAAGTGTCTTGGCCATTGGCGGCAAACGGAAGCGTTAGCGGCAAGTAGCAACAGGATTGAACAAAACAGGAGAGGTTGCTGTAACGTGGGTAGGGTAGGGCATTACGTTAAATTATAATGTTTGCATTGGACCGGGTATGGCCCAATTCCTTTTAACAAAATGAACAATTGGGCTAATAACCCAACAGAAGAATAAGAAAAGATTAGGGTTGAATAAGAGAATATTAATAGATAGATTGAACAAGAGAATATTAGGGCTTCTCATGCGCAGCTGCCTCCTTTGTTTTTGGATGGGAGCTGCATGCCTCTTCGCCTTTTTGACAATCTCCATTCCATGCCAGCATTCTGTGATGAAAAAAGCAGCCGCCATGGGCTGCCATAAGAAACCCGCATTGCCACCGCCATGTTGTGGTGGCAAGCTGCAAATCCGCCACTGGTTTCTGCCATGGTGCCGCCATAACAAATTTTCATAACACTGCTGTGCATCATACAATATTAAGCAGTCATGATCCTGACAATCTTTTGTCATTTATAATAATTTACTTTCTACCCTTCATTTATTTCTTCGGTTTAGTATCTAATTAGATCAATGTTTTGGTTTCCTATGTATGTACCTGGTTGAGATGGGTATTTTCTTAATCTGTTGTGTACTATTTTTGGTTATTATATTTGTGAGCTGCTGATATATATTTTTAGACTTTTCTATATTATTATAAAGATGTGCAGGGAAATCATAAATTCTTGTTACTTATCTATTTTCCTTTGCCATTATATGATTTTAATTGTCAACTATAAATTTGGTTTGCAGTAGTGTGTGATACAGGATCCATGAGTCCAGAGCTGATTGTTTTGATGTCATTGTGTACAATATGATTGATGTAATTTATGTCCAAAACTTGATATAAGTTATACTCTGATGCAGGTTAAACAGGATGGATTCTTTCCTGCAGATCTGCTTTTCTTGGCAAGCACTAATGCAGATGGTGTCTGCTACATTGAGGTTTATTATTTATATTTTTCAATCTGGTATGAGTATTTTCTCAATGCTCTTTAAACAGTATTTGACGTTAATTAACATTGGGTTTGAGTGGCAGACTTCTAACTTGGATGGGGAAACCAATTTGAAGATTAGGAAAGCATTGGAAAAGACTTGGGATTATGTGACTCCAGAGAAGGCATCTGAGTTTAAAGGTTTGCATTTTTTTTTACTGCTTTATCTACATATTATAATTTTATACAGTTCATGTAATGTTTATTTAATTTGCTTAAGAGTTATTTTGCATTAATGCACTTAGTTGTTTAAGTTCTAGGAAACTTGATGACAACATTTCAGCCATTTTTTTTTTTTTTTTAAGCTTAGAATATAATAAATTTTGTGCATTATCATAATTTTGGCTCATCTATCTGCGTAATGAGAATAAGGATTAACATGTACTCATTCCGTTGTATTTTTGTAATTAAGAACTAGCTACATTTGTTTGTTTTATTGACATGTGATTCCTAATTTAATAAGTTAGATGACTACAGAAATGTAAATCATGTTTTCAATTGGCTTTCTTTTTTGTGTATGGGAGTTTAGTTGGTGAAATTGTGTATTATTAGTATCTAATACAAATGTTCTACGCACTTGAAAAATGCCCTTACTGCAGAATTTTTTTTGTTTTGCTCCAAGTTTCTTGTTTTTCTACGTTCCCTGAAAGATGCTATCAATTTATCATATAGTTTTCGACTGTATATTCAGATAACATTCATTATTCTCCACCATTAGATCCGTTGATGATTAAGGCTGAGTAAAAGTATTGTATAATTGAGTAATTAATCATGTCATATATCCGGCTGTATAAATCCTCCAAATTAAAAGAAGTGTTCAATTTGGGGATCTCAACTGGATTTAAGCAGGAGAACTAAGAAGATACTAAGAGCATGTAACATTTCAAATGTTTTTAGTAAAAGTTTATGCTTATTTTTTCAACAGTTTATATTTCTTTCAGCTTCATGCATACTCTTCTCAGATAAAAGCAGATTTTTTTACATCCAAATGAAATTATCTTAAAAATGATGTTTAGCAAACATACCCAAGCTGCAAAACAGAGTTTGATTATAATCAATTGCACATATAATTGATTACTGAAATAATCTAATTCATACAGCTGTTCCAAATACATCCTAAGAGAGGATGTTCTACGAAAGCATTTTTTTTCCTTCAATAAGTTGTTTTTATGAAAAATAAGCTGGATATTTGGAAATCAGACGGAATTTAGTAAACCTTTTTTCTTCTGAAAATTGTGCTGTTTTTATGAATATGAAATTTTGTAGCTTATGATTAATTTTAAACAGATTTCTCCCATTTCAGCTTCATACATTTTTTCTTGTGTAAAAGCTGATACTTTTTGTTGCAATCAAACGAAATTATTTTAAAGTCACTTTTCATAATCTAATTCTGGCAGTTGTCTGAACACATTCTAAACTGAGGTTCAGAGTATAGTTTTATTAAAATAATGATAAGTTGATGTATTTTATGTGGTTAACTGTTCCTCAACTGGTGGAATTTTTTATAAAAATAAAAATTCTTAATCTGCAGTTGGTCTTCACAGAACTTTTATGGCTGTTTGAAACGATTGTCTTTAATTTAATATTTTTAGGGAATATTATTCTGAAGCCTGCAAGACTTATTTATTACCAGGTTTATGAATGTCAATTCCAATCGATATGCTAAATTTGATTTCTTGCTTATTTGTTTCAAGTTCTGACAAGTTTTCAAACTATTTGCAGGTGAAATTCAATGTGAACAACCGAACAATTCATTGTATACCTTTACTGGAAATCTGATAAGCCAAAAGCAAACATTGCCTCTCAGTCCAAATCAAATTTTGTTGCGGGTGTGTCGCCCTTCCCCATCTGTTTTTTATCTGCCGAATTGTGTTTAGTCATAAACTAGAGTGCTTTTTTTCTTGGATTGAGGCAGAGAGAAGGGGATTTGAGAGAATATTTTGTAGTTCTGATAAGGATCTATTGTACGTTGGAAGCCTCTGCTTACATTTATAAATTTATATGGCAGAGGCTTTGGATCCTAATAGATGTCTGCCGTGATAATTATAACTGTCTTTCAACAGAATTACAAATAAGAGAGCTGATAGAAACTGAAAATAACTAGTCTAAAACACTATATGCTCTGTACCGTATGCTGATATTTTGTTTACATAGTTTGTGAAACTTACATTTACTTGGAGCATCTTGACTTTTCAGGGTTGCAGTCTCAGGAATACAGAATATATTGTTGGGGTTGTTATATTTACAGGACATGAAACAAAGGTTCGCCGTATAAAATGATGCCTAATGATAAACTGATAATACCTCTCTCAATATCACGCCCCTTGGTCTTGCTTTTTTTTTTTTTCTCTCTAATGACGTTTGATATCCTAGTAACCAATTGATTGTTAAGATGTTGGTAGAGACAAACTGATATTGTTTTTGTACTTGTTATGTATTTCATAATTATAATTATTCATTAGTATCTCAAATATTTAACTGATATGATTCCAAACAATTATCCTTGGGGTCGAGATATGGCAAAAGAAGAAAATAGCTGAAAATAAGTTTTATTTTGATGACTGTGAATTGATTTATTTGTTTTTGGAAAATAACAACTCAGATGTTTTTCTTGTTTTTGTTCTCATTTCAATTTATATGCTTGATTCAGTCAATTAATAAATGCTAATAGTTTGTATGCTTCAAAATTTCTGTTTCATTCACTCTCCAGTTTTCAATTTTTTTTTGTATACGAAAAATTGAATTTCTAGTTTCGTTATAACCTTTCCTTCACAAAATATTGAAAATGGAAACAAAATGAAGGCAAGGCAACACTTTTGGTCATGGTTATATACTGACAATGAAAAGAGCAAACCAAACGCCCTCCCCTAAAATGTCACCATTGCTTACATGTTTTCCTTCTTTAATTGTTCATGGATATTCTTTCATTTCCTATACAAAATTTTGAATGCAGGAAATTGGATGAAAACAAGGTGGCATTTTTGTAATTGACAGTGAAAAACTGAAAACACACCCTCAGTAAATGAAAATGAAAAAAAAAAAAACAAACCAAACATGCTTTAAGAATGTAATATAACTGTGATGTATGGGTTTATTTCACTTTCTGTTCCATTCATTTTTGGAAGTATGAATTAACTTCATCTTATATTTTTGCCTTTGGATTTTCCTACTGTGATTGTTCATGGATAGTGTTTCACTGATGTTTGAAAAACATTGCAGGTGATGATGAATACAATGAATGTTCCTTCCAAAAGAAGTACATTGGAGAGAAAGCTTGACAAGCTCATACTAACTTTATTTGCTACTCTCTTCATGATGTGTTTCATTGGAGCCATAGGCAGGTAAGTTGAACAACTGAGTTTGGCTGGACCCCTTAGTCTGTTGCTAAGTTTTACTGGACTTTAATGTTCAAGTACACTGTTAGTATGAGAATGGGATTGATTTCATTTAAACTGGCATTAGATTTAGTGTATTTATTACCGTTATCAATACTGGTGTTCTGATTCGCACTACATGTTCCTCAAGCTTTAGATAAGATTTCGTGTATAGTGTTTTATTAAAATAATGTAAATTCTTAGATAGTTCTATAAAAGAAAATAATGATTAATAAAAATATTATTACAGTGTGGGAAATTTACGACTGTTTTTTTATGTGTTTTTTTAATTAAATCGCTATAATATTTTGGAAAAATAATACTGTGACAGGTATCCATTATTGTGTAATAGTTAAGTTTATTTCTAAATGACATTATTGTATTTGTTTAAACTGCAGTGCTATCTTCGTAAATAAAAAATATTTTTACTTACATCTTGATTCATCAGAAGAGGGCTCAGCTCAGTTCAACCCCAAAAATAGATTTTTGGTACTGTGAGCTTCCCCCATTAAGCTAAATAGCCATCCTCTTTCTTTATTTCTCTGTTAAATTATTATTGTTAATTCTATGTTTGTTGCTGTCAGGTTTTTATCCTGACTATGTTTACCCTAATCACACTATACTCAACAATCATTCCCATTTCACTTTATGTGTCCATAGAGGTTTGTGTCTCACTCATTTATGCCCTATAATTGCCAATGTTTTGATGCTAAAGAGAAAATATAATTTATTTTTGTTATTGTACCAGATGATAAAATTTATTCAATCAACTCAATTTATCAACAAGGACTTGTCCATGTACCATCCTGAAACAAATACACCTGCATTAGCCAGAACTTCAAACTTGAATGAAGAACTTGGGCAGGTAAGTGGCTGCCTGATTTTGGCTTGAATGAACTGATAGGTTAGAAAGAAAGTAAAAAAGTATACAAACTATAGCAAATTGTGAATGAAAAAATTGAAGTATAAGAAATTTTAACTACAACTTTTATTTTCTGATGAGTAGGTGGAATATATTTTCTCTGATAAAACTGGAACTCTTACAAGAAATTTAATGGAGTTCTTCAAGTGTTCGATTGGAGGAGAGGTCTACGGAAATGGTGTGACTGAAATTGAGAGAGGATTAGCAGAGCGCAATGGCATGAAGATTGAGGTAAAATATTTATGCATTGTGTAAAAGCAGTTTATCTATGAGAAGGGATTGCAGTTATATTGTTTTTTCTCTGCAGGAAAATATTTCTTCCAAAGCAGTGCAAGAGAGAGGTTTTAATTTTGATGATGCTAGGCTTATGAGAGGAGCTTGGAGGAATGAGCCTAATCCTGATGTTTGCAAGGTAAAGATGACTCTGCTGATGCACAGTATGTTCATTCTCTCAATTCAATTCTGGGTGTTTGCTTTGTAAAGAGAAACAAATATTTTCTATATAAGCTTGAGTGATTATTCCACCAAGCAGAATGGATTTATTTATGGTCCAGAGTATTACAAAGATAGTTAATGCCAAACAATTTATAAGAGAACAATTAAGATACCATTACTTAATGATGCATTGAACCTGTCTATACCATTTATGTAGACAACTTGGAAAAATAAACCTTGAAGAAGTTCTTATCTTCTAAAAATTCTATTTTCAACAATAAGTTTGAAAAAAAGTTTATAATATATATCCATTTTAACATATTGCATTTATAGTGGCAAGGTAGTTGGTTTAAATCTTAGTTTGTATTATGAGGATATAAAAGTTGTTGCTTGAAATGTGTCCAGAAATGTAGTATTTAAAAGCTATATAGAAATCTTAACCCTAACCATCTGTCATGAGTTTCATGCAACATTTGTGTGATGCTTTTGGATTGCTAAAAGTCTGTTATTTCTTAGAAATGTATGTATTCCAATTTTATGTGTTCTACTATAGCTATGCTGTGACGTATAATTTTTAAAACTCTGTATTATGATTGTATCATATTTATGTATAAATGTCCTGGATCATGTCCATGCTTCCTAGGTAATGATCAGATCTTCTATTAATGAACCTAATTTTCAAGTACAGTTGGTGTAGTCTAGATTCTTCAATTTGGAAGAGAAGTTTATTCAGATTGTTCTCTTTTTGTAATTATTGTTTATCAGTTAAGTGCTGAGTTGCTTTCTTTACTTTATGGTCATACTATGTATTTTACAAGGTTTTGTATGTTATGTAAGACAAAGTAATATTACTTTACTTATTGCTATCTAGGAATTCTTCAGATGCCTTGCTATATGCCATACTGTACTGCCAGAGGGCGATGAATCGCCTGAAAAGATCAGATATCAAGCTGCATCACCTGATGAGGCTGCTTTGGTTATTGCTGCAAAAAACTTTGGTTTCTTTTTTTACAGGTTCGATGCTCAAACTTCTTGATTATGTTCTACTTATCTGCACAAGCATCCAGCCATCTATCTAGGTGCTATTGAACCTCCAACATTAACTATGACCAATTTTAAAGATTTAGGGTTGTGCCAATTGAACTACAACCTTCTTGGTGGTACCCCCATCATTAGGATGGCGATCTAGTGTCCAGCTCAGAAGAAATTCCCCTATGACTAGATCTGCATGTCTTTAGAATTGCAGTTATGCAGTAATGTCAGCAAAGAGACTTCAAGTTATTGTACTGTTATACTTCATATGAGACATCGTTTGAAATGAGATCTTATTTATACTATTTTAAATGATTGGCTTTCAAAATTGTAGAGTCCTTTTACTTCTTATTGTTTAACTGACCCAATAGGAGCAGAATCAAAGAGAGAAAAGCATGTAAAGCTGAAAATGAGCCTTTGGACTCATGCTGGTTGGCTTGCTATTGAGAAAATTGTGGCATCACTAATTGCTCATTAATGCTAGCTTACCAACAAAATAAGGATTATATGCATCTATTAGTGTGTAGCAAACACAGCTTGATGGGAACAGTGCATGAATGTTGATGCTAGCTCTCTGTGAAAATCTTGATATATCATGACCTTTTGCTTAAGAAGCGCTATAAAAGAAGACTTATTACAGAGTGAGTACATTGAGCACCAAGAGACAGTATGGACACAGAATCTGCATCCCTTTAGTTGGGAAAATTGATTGAAAACGGGAAAAATGATTGAAAAAAGTAATAAAGAACTAACATAGAATGTGAGGTGTTCATTTGGTTAATAAGTTGAAGTTCCCTGAACGTCTTTACATGATTTATCTTATCATCTAACTTTCTTAATATCTTGTTTATAATTTTGAGAGGTCATAAGCTTGGAACATATTAGGGGACGAGAGAATGTGTATTGATCTTAAAATGTAAATACTCAATACAATAGTCGAGAACAAACTAGTTTTAGATAGTTTGACAGCTAAGTGAACTGTATTCAGTTGGGTATGCAGATAGAACGATTTAGAAGATATTAAAAGGTGCAAGTAGCTGGAAGTAGACAAACTCTATACTATAATAGCACAGATTGAGTTGTATGTAAAAGGAAAACTCCATAGTTGGACTTTGTTTAGTGTTCATCTGCTATGAATCGGTAGTAGGCATTTATGAGAACATATAAGTCGGAGTAGTTAGAGGACATGCTTGCTACTAAGTAATGATACGTAGTTTGGAATGTGAAAGAGAGGTTCTTGTGTACATCAGGTTTTCTTGTGTACTGCTATAAATTGGTGGTAGGCATATATGATAACATATAATTCGGAGTAGGTAGAGGGAATGCATGCTACTGAGTACTGATGATACTTAGTTTAGAATATAAAAGGGAGGTTCTTGTGTACATTAGGTTTTCTGTTGATTTTTTGTACTGTATATCTAGGAAATGTAGTTAGTTTGACTGATACTGCAATGTGGGACTCAAATTTTGTCAGTGTTACACCTTCCTGTTTAGTTATTTTTCTGTTAAACAAACTGAATGATTCAAGTTGCACAATGTTAACAACAATTATGCATGGAATGAATCTGAATTTAGGCTTGTTATTGAAGAAATCAAATGAACATTCTGTGATATTTTACATTTTGCTATTAGTTTTATTTGTTAGAGAGTACATCTTAGTTTCTTTCATCTCTGTAGGCATCATTTTTTTTTTTAAATAATAAAATGTCTACTTTCGTTAAAGACAAATGTGGTGGGTATTTCTATCTTATAATCTGAAGCCTGGGGCTCAGTTGAACTGTTATCTGATAAGCAAAGTGGCAACATGAGTGCATGAATCCTTAACGAATCCAAATATGTCTTTCTATTGTTGATTCTGCTATAGAATTTTAATGGAACTGTTAAATTTTAAGTTATTTCAGTTTGAGTTGATGTGAATACTTTGATTCTTTGTCAGACGCACACCTACAATGATATATGTTCGTGAATCTCATGTTGAGAAAATGGGCAAAATTCAAGACGTGTCTTATGAGATTTTAAATGTGCTTGAGTTTAATAGGTAACTGTCGTGCCTATCGGTACAATTTTAGTTTAAGGTTTTAAGTTTTAACATTTTCTGTGCATACTTGTAATCTTTTTTCCATTTATAGTACAAGGAAGCGTCAGTCTGTTGTATGCCGTTATCCTGATGGAAGGCTTGTACTATACTGTAAGGTAATTGGAACTGGTCTCCCACAATACTAAAAATTTGCTTGGATTTGGCTAAGATGACATTTTCCATGGAACTTGCTTTTCACAGGGTGCTGATACTGTAATCTATGAGAGACTGGTGGCTGATAGTAGTAATAATATCAAGAAAGTCACCAGGGAGCATTTGGAACAATTTGGATCTGCTGGACTACGCACATTATGCCTAGCCTACAAAGAATTGCATCCTGATGTTTACGAAAGCTGGAATGAGAAGTTTATCCAGGCCAAGTCTTCTCTAAATGATCGTGAAAAGAAATTGGATGAGGTTCAGTTTATCCTACTATCATTGGACGCTTTTATGCTCATATTTAGCATCAAGCAATTTTATTTTTTTAGAATAGATTACCTCAATAAGTAGTAATGTCGTTAAATAACTGTTCTGGCACTTCCATAAAACTATAACCTTTTGGGATCCCTTTTCCATTCACCATCCATTATATGCCGCTGTATGGAACCTACCATTCCATGGCAGTGGACCCATGGTCAAACTCCCCCTTTTTTCTTTTTTTTCTCCCTATTTTTTTAATAAAAATTCCTTTAAGGGTTACTTCATACTTAACTCTTACAAGCTTTTCTGATGAACAAATCCGGCAATCCATAACTGGTTTTTTCTTTTCTCTTTCTTTATCTCTGTTAATTCCTTATCTGTTCATTATTTCTTCAGATGTTCGTCGTGTCTTTTATTCTTCTTTGTTTATGTTATTCTTAATGTGGTTGTTCTTGTTCTTCATGTGTCCAATGTTTTCGAGCTGTTTGTTTTCAAAATTTCAGAATAGTTCTTTCCAAAATCAATTCTTTTGTTACTTGTGATATTTTCTTGGATTTTGGTCAACGATCTGGTTTTTAATTTAATTATACCCTTCTTGATGTGTATGTGATTGTTCTTTGGCTCATTGCCTCAGGGTGTAGCACTCTAACTTGCCATAAGTAGTTAAATTTCAATTAAAAAAAATGTTTTTTTGATTTCTCCATAAATGTTTGTCAATTTTGTTTGCCGGTTTGCTTTTAATTTCTTCCACCTCATTGGAATCTAAAAGGTTAAAATTAAAAAGAAACAGATGCACTGTTCTTAATTTTAGCTCTATAATTGTCCTTGTTACCAAAAGAAACAACTATTTGAAATTACAAGACAATGGAAACTGAAATTCTGTAGCATTACACTTAAACTTGGACAGTGAATACGTTTGGTATTTTCCATCAGTTACATGAGCTAATTCTGGTTTTGCTAAAGGGAAAATGGCCATGTGGTTCTTTAAGGCACTTCTTGAGCTAGTTTTTAACAATCAATAAATTTTTCACTTTCCACTTGCAACCTATTCAGAAACTACAAAATGCCAAATCACAACAGTCTGAAAATTAAAGAACACATCTCTTAACTTCTCTTCAATTTCCTTAATTTCTGAAGCGATAAATGATATTTTGCTGCTTATCATTGTTTGATAAGTTAATGGTTGCAATCAGAGTTGAATCCTGATATGATTAGGAAAACTATTATGCTATTTTTATTATTCTTAGATCAAGGATTTACTGCCATGTTTTCTTATTGCAACGATTATCCAAATACTTTTTGAAGGTACTTAGCATGTTTGGATAAGTTTTATTTTCAGGATTATATTCTGATAGAAAATAAATGTTAGTGCAATTTAAAGGTGTTTAATAGTTTAAATTGTAATCCTAGATTATAATCTGATCAAAGAAAAAGGGTCTTTTATGATAAACAACATATTTTGAAAACTATGATTAGAAAAGCTAGAATATTTTTCAGTGAACTTCTGTTTTTTCATTTGATCCATGACAATTGATTAGTTTAAATACAAAATCAACTACTACAAATAACTTCATAAACTTTTTGTATTTTATCTATAAAAAGGCAATGAAATACATTATCTTGAAAACCACTTTTTACATAACATAATTAATGTGGCAATCAATTATGGTTTATAACAACTATTATATGCTTTATTGATTATTTACAAAAACGATCCAATAATAACATTACTAGAAACGAGAATTAAAGCTATTTACTAAATCCCTTATTCTCAAAACTTGAGTGCAGAATGTTTGAATTTCATTGTGTGAAGATAGTAATGTTTACTGACGCTTCCTAAAACAATACAGGTGGCAGAACTTATCGAAAATGATCTCATTTTAATTGGTAGCACAGCCATAGAAGACAAGCTTCAAGAGGGTGTACCTGCTTGTATAGAGACTCTTCAAAGAGCTGGTATTAAAATTTGGGTTCTTACTGGGGACAAGATTGAAACAGCTATAAACATAGCCTATGGTGAGACTGTTTAGAAGTAGACCTTTATTTTTTTTTTCTTCTTCTTGTTATGGTTTTGTTAATCTGAGTTATCATTTTATATGATGCTTCCACCCTCGTGTTGCAGCATGCAACTTGATAAACAATGAGATGAAGCAATTTGTGATTAGTTCAGAAACTGATGCAATTAGAGAAGTTGAAGACAGGGTACTGGCCCTTTTTGCTACCATGTTTTGTCCATAGTTCTTAGTGTTTCTGACTGCAATAATTACATTTTGTAAGTTTTTTAGGGTGACCAAGTCGAAATTGCACGGTTTATCAAAGAAGAAGTGAAAAAAGAGCTGAAGAAATGCCTTGAGCAAGCTCAGAACTATTTTCACTCCCCATCTGGGCCAAAAGTAGCTCTTGTAATTGATGGAAAATGTCTAATGTATGCATTGGATCCAAGTTTAAGAGTGATGCTTCTGAACATAAGTTTGAATTGTCATTCTGTTGTTTGCTGTCGAGTTTCTCCTTTACAAAAAGCACAGGTAAAGCTTATATTGCTTCAATAACTTGTTCATTGACTTATTTCTGTAATTCTTATTAATCTTGATATGTAGAGAGTTTAAGTTGTCTGGAAAGCTAATTTTTTATGTAATTTTTGGCTTAGTGAGTAGGAGAGCTTAAAGTAACTGACTAGTGGAATTTGAGAGTTGTCTAGCTTATGAAAAATTTTCCATTATTTGTTCACTATACCTCCTTACAGGTCACGAGTATGGTTAAGAAAGGTGCACAAAAAATAACACTTAGTATTGGTGATGGAGCCAATGATGTTAGTATGATTCAAGCTGCTCATGTTGGTGTTGGCATAAGTGGGTTGGAGGGAATGCAAGCTGTGATGGCCAGCGATTTTGCCATTGCACAGTTTCGATACCTTGCAGACTTGCTTCTTGTTCATGGCAGATGGTCTTATTTGCGAATTTGCAAGGTATCATGTTTCCTAAGCTGCAATCCATCATTATACTTTTTTTTTATGTTGTAACACTTGAAAATCTACTATTGCAGGTTGTCATATACTTCTTTTACAAGAATCTCACTTTCACTCTTACTCAGTTCTGGTTTACGTTTCAAACTGGGTTTTCTGGTCAGAGATTCTATGATGATTGGTTTCAGTCATTATATAATGTTATCTTCACAGCACTACCTGTAATCATTGTTGGATTATTTGACAAGGTGGAATATTCTTTCTAACAAGTCTTGTGCAGTTCTGTCTCACTTTTCATGTTTGCTTTTTTCTTCAATGATGGCATGTTCTGATTAGTTACTCGTGCATTTTCCAGGATGTCAGTTCATCTCTATCCAAGAAGTATCCTGAACTATACATGGAAGGAATAAGAAATGTTTTCTTTAAATGGAAAGTTGTGGCAATATGGGCATTCTTTTCTGTATACCAGTCTCTAATATTCTTCTATTTTGTGAGTACAACAAATTTAAGTGCTAAAAACTCAGCAGGCAAGATATTTGGATTATGGGATGTCAGTACAATGGCCTTCACTTGTGTTGTAATAACCGTCAACTTGCGACTGCTTATGATTTGTAATTCCATCACTAGATGGCACTATATTAGTGTTGGTGGAAGTATATTAGCGTGGTTTATTTTTATTTTTATATATTCAGGGATTAGCACTCCTTATGATCGACAGGTGAATTCCCTTTCTACACTGGGCGTGTGTATTAAAAAAAATTAGGAAATTTCCTTATGACCCTTTAAGAACTCTGTTAACTTGAGTTCTGTTTCATTTTCTGCAGGAAAATATTTATTTTGTCATATATGTCTTGATGACTACGTTCTACTTCTACGTCATGCTACTTCTAGTTCCCGTTGCTGCACTTTTCTGCGACTTTGTTTACCAAGGGTAATGTTCTGATTTGAAGAAATTTTGCATTTTTTTGGGGCATTCATTAGTTTAGTTGCAGAACTTTAAGATCTTTAAACAGTGATATATATCAAAGTCAAGACATGCACTGGAGTTCCAATTGCTAATGCAAGAAAGGAGTCTCGGTTTCAAGAGATGATAATGTTTTATAATGTTCATTTGATAAAAGTGGCTGCTGTAGCATCCATTCTCACTACTAAATATTTTTGCTTTACAATCCAATGAAACAGTCATTTTATGGAAAGGTGAACTTAGTGAATTTAGTATCCTATGTTGCGTGTGAGACAGATAGCTTTGTAGCATGTGAAAAACTGGACATTTAAAAATTTGGTGACCACCTTATTTTTTACTGCAGCTTTGTTAATTTTTTGTTCGTTTGATTACAGGGTTCAAAGATGGTTCTTCCCCTATGATTATCAGATTATTCAAGAAATGCACAGAGATGAGCTAGATAACACTGGTAGGGCAGAGTTATTGGAGATTGGGAACCAGCTTACGCCAGCTGAGGCAAGGAGTTATGCAATATCTCAACTCCCACGTGAGATATCAAAGCACACCGGGTTCGCTTTTGATTCACCTGGCTATGAATCCTTTTTCGCCGCACAGCTTGGTGTATATGCCCCACCCAAGGCATGGGATGTTGCAAGACGAGCCAGCATGAGATCGCGGCCCAAGATTGGGCAGCAGAAGTAATTTGGAATAGGATGCTTGTACATTACTTAGTTTCGGTTTCCACCTTGAGAGCCAGCCTAGGAATTGTGTAAAATTAGAATGTGTCATATTAAATATAGTCATTTTCATTTAGGATATATTCTGTTTCTTTTCTTTTTCCTTGGGTGGGGGACTAGAGCAGTTTTCAGGATTCGCCATATGTACATTCGAGGATATTCAGCAATTAGTGTACTCAATTTTGTGAAATTTAGAGATTGTGCCATTCTTTTGGTTGATTTCTAGAGTTCAGTTCTTGTCTTTGTATTGGATTTATATTAATCGTTTTTGGATATCTTCAATGTCAGATTGTTGATTGTTGTTGAAATTCAAGCCCATAGTGTGGTTTCTGATAGGCTTTGTGTGATGGCCTTTGTGTGTTATTAAATGCATTAATTTAAAAGTAGGGATGTGATCTTGCGTATTATTGGACAGACATATCAATTTTGACAAGAGCGACGACATATCAATTTTGACGAGAGCGAGGCTTATGGCTTATGATTCACGGCATGGAGAAAATACTTTATTTCAGATATCTTTAGTAATTTATTTTAGACATTTCCTTTAGATAATAATTTATTTGAGATATTTATGAAGGAAAGTGAGTAAAAGTCAATTTACTCATTCAACATTTTGCACATGTAGCGTTGCTTGGTGTATAACGTATTGTCTTTGCTTACATACCCACATTTGATTCATTATCATTTTATTAGCACAATACTCTTTGTCACGCTATTATATCATAGTATAAATGTATATGTATCTTACCAAAGGAGGACAAAGAACATAAATCCTATAGTGTTCCTCTCCATTGTTGAAGTTTGATATGCTAATTTAAAGTGATGAAGTTGTTATTGACATGCAAAGGAGGTGCCACGTCCACAAGGTTGTTTGTCAAATATTTAACTCCACTTGGAATGATAAAAATTCACTTTCACTTTGAATGTCATTTAGATTGTCAAACAATTTATTTATTTTTTCTAAAAATAACTTTTTAACATCTAAAAAAGACAATTTGTTTCTAAGAATAATAAAATTATGAACAACTAAACTCTTTATCATTATAAAGAAAAGTAAAGTAGTAAATATTAACCAATTATATAATTTTGTTGATTATCAAATTGTCCTTGTTTCTCAAATTTCTCTTGAAAACACGATTTTTTTCCTATATTAGTGTGCTTTTCCATATTAATACTCAAAATTGACAAAAAATTATTTATTTATTAAGATGGCCAAATTTTGTCACCTAGATAGGCATGATTTCAAATTGGTCAAACAAAAGTGACATGACAATTTCAATTAAAGACATTAATTAAAATCGTTTCTCTCTCTACTTTGTTTTTTAATTATTTGACACTATGTTTGTTACCTTTAACAATTAAGAAAATAATAATAATAATAATTACATAATAATAATTAACAAAATTGTAACATAAATATTAAGACATATAAATTTATTTTAAATTAAAACACAATAACATAATGATAATAAAAATAATATTAATTAAATTCATACAAATTTAATCTAAATAATAATAATAATAATTATTATTGAATTCATGTCACTGAATAGTTAATACTATATTATTAAATATTATTTTATTTAATTATAAAAATCATTATATTATTATTATAATAATTATTATTATTGTTATTATTTTAATTAAATTTGTCAAAATATTATTACTATTATTATTATTATAATTATTTCTTAGATCAAAATAATCATTATACGATTATTATCATTATTACTCCTAAATATTATTATTATTATTATTATTTTTATTTTTATTTATTTTTTATAAATTTAATTATAGTTGTTGTTAATAATTATCATTTAAATTAAATTTGTATGAATTTAATTAAAGTTATTCTTATTATTATTGTCATTATTTAAATTAAATTCATATGAATTCTTCTTCTTCTTATTATCATTATTATGTTATTTTGTTTTAATTTAAAATAAATTTGTATGCCATAATTTTGGTTTTATAGTTTTGTTAATTGTTATTATGTAATTATTATTATTAATAATTTATTTGTTAATTATGAAAGTAACAAAACATGATTGCAAATAATTAAAAAATAATTTGTTAATTATTATTATGCAATTATTATTATTAATTATTTTGTTAATTGTTAAAGGGTAACAAACATAATGCTAAATAATTAAAAAATAATTGCAGATAGAGAAACGATTTTAATTAATGTCTTTAATTAATATGGTGAACATGTCACCTTTATTTAACCAATATGTCTATCTAGCTGGCAAGATTTTGTCCATTTAGTAAATAAATAATTTTTTGACTATTCTAAGTATTAATATGAAAAAATACACCAAAATAGGAAAAAAAGCCTGAAAACACAATAGAAAGTAAATATATTAAATGTAACAATTAAAAACTGCAAGCTTTACACAATAACATGACAAATGGTGTGTGAGTGATCTAATTTTCCAAATTGAGTGAGATAAACACGTGACAAATGACATCTCATTCTAAGCTGCATCTATGATGCTATAATATAAATAAGTGAAAATGCCAATCAGACATATTTTTATTATTATCATTATTATTGTTATTATTATTAATTTTATTAAAAATGTTATTACCAAATTATGATTAGAGGAATTAAAGTTAGGATCCTTAAGTGTAGAAAAAAACCCTTTACTCATTGTACCACATAAACAAAGTGATCATAATATTATTATTATTATTATTATGATTATACATATGATTATGATTATTATTAAAATTATTATTTTTATTTGTATCAAACACAATAATAATAATATTAATAATAATATAAATAATATCAATAATAGTATTAATAACATAAATGAAAATAATATTAATAAGGGAAGCTTGAGTGGGTGACGTGGTCACCAATTTCAAAGCTTTTTCCTTGCATAAATTCTTTTTGCATGAACTTGGATTGTTTGGATTTGGAAAATGAGTTTGGTGAATTTGCTAGATGTATGTTGTTATAATGTTAAAGAAGCTTTCTATGTATGTTGTGCTATTCTTTTAGTTCATTCCTGAAGTTCAGTTCTTTTCTATGTATTGGATTTATATTACTCGTTTCTGGATATCTTCAATGTGAGATTGTTGATTGTTGTTGAAATTCAAGCCCGTAGTGTGGTTTCTGATGGCCTTTGTGTGTTATTAAATGCATTAACATTATACAATAATTTAAAAGTAGGGATGTGATCTCGCGTTAGTGTTGTTGGGCAGGCATATCAATTTTGAAAAGAGCGACACCTATGATTACAACAATTTAGCTCAAGACATGGAGGAAAAGACAACGGTGTACACCTTTAGACACTTTTAGATAGTAATTTATTTGAGACATTTCCTTTAGATAATAATTTATTTGAGACATTTATGAAGGAAAGTGAGTAAAAATCAATTTACTCATTCAACATTTTGCACATGCAGCGTTTGTCTTTGCATTCGCCACTAGGATGACCTTCAGTGACACACTGCTGATTACACTTGGTCTTGTCGCTGGACAAGCATGTTCCTGTGAAGCCGGTGCTTGGTGTATAACGTATTGCCTTTGCCTGCACACCCACACCTGATCCATTATCATTTCATTAGCACAATATTACTATTTGTCACGCTATTATATCGTAGTATAAATGTATATGTATCTTACCAGCAGCTAAGACAAAGAGGACAAAGAACATAAATCTGATTGTTTTCCTCTCCATTGTTGAAGTTTGATATGCTAATTCAGAGTGATGAAGTTGTTATTATAGCTTTAGCTGCTAATTGAGAGTGATGAAATTGTTATCTTTCTCTTTGTAACCTCTTTATATAGCATGAAAGCTTGACTAGTTTGGAAATATGTTGACATGCAAAGAAGGTGCCAAGTGTGTCCACAAGGTTGTTTGTCAAATATTTAACTCCACTTGGAGTGATAAAATTCACTTTCACTTTAAATGTCATTACGATTGTCAAACAATTTATTCATTTTTTCTAAAAATAACTTTTTAACATCTAAAAAAGACAATTTGTTTCTAAGAATAATAAGATTATGAACAACTAAACTCTTTATCATTATAAGGAAAAGTAAAGTAGTAAATATTAACCAATTATATAATTTTGTTGACTATCTAATTGCTCTTGTTTCTTAAATTTCTCTTGAAAACACGGTTTTTCCCCCATATTAGTGTGCTTTTCCATATTAATACTCAAAATTGGCAAAAAAATTATTTATTTATCAAGATGGCCAAATTCTGCCACCTAAATAGGTATGATTTCAAATTGGTCAAACAAAAGTGGCATGACAATTCCAATTAAAGACATTAATTAAAATCGTTTCTCTTTCTACAATTATTTTTTAATTATTTGACACTATGTTTGTTATCTTTAACAATTATGAAAATAATAATAATAATAATTACATAATAATAATTAACAAAATTGTAACATAAATATTAAGACATATAAATTTATTTTAAATTAAAACACAATAACATAATGATAATAAAAATAATATTAATTAATATCATACAAATTTGATTTAAATAATAATAATAATCATTATCATTATTGAATTCATGTCACTGAATAGTTAATACTATATTATTAAATATCATTTTATTTAATTATAAAAATTATTATATTATTATTATAATAATCATTATTATTGTTATTATTTTAATTAAATTTGTCAAAATATTATTATTATTATTATTTCTTAGATAAAAATAATCCTTATATGATTATTATCATTATTACCCCTAAATATTATTATTATTATTATTATTTTTATTTAATTTTTATAAATTTAATTATTGTTGTTGTTTCAATAATTATTATTATCATTTAAATTAAATTTGTATTAATTTAATTAAAATTATTCTTATTATTATTGTCATTATTTAAATTAAATTCATATGAATTCTTCTTCTTCTTATTATCATTATTATGTTATTTTGTTTTAATTTAAAATAAATTTGTATGCCGTAATTTTGGTTTTATAGTTTTGTTAATTGTTATTATGTAATTATTATTATTAATAATTTATTTGTTAATTATGAAAGTAAAAAAACATGATTGCAAATAATTAAAAAATAATTTGTTAATTATTATTATGTAATTATTATTATTAATTCTTTTGTTAATTGTTAAAGGGTAACAAACATAATATTAAATAATTAAAAAATAATTAGAGAGAGAGAGAAACGATTTAAAATAATGTTTTTAATTAATACGGTGAACATGTCACTTTTGTTTAACCAATATGTCTATCTAGTTGGCAAGATTTTGTCCATTCGGTAAATAAATAATTTTTTGCCCATTTTAAGTATTAATATGAAAAAATACACCAAAATAGGAAGAAAAGTCTGAAAACACAATAGAAAGTAAATATATTAAATATAACAATTAAAAACACAACAACATGACAAATGGTGTGTGAGTGATATAATTTCCAAAATGGAGTGAGATAAACACGTGAAAAATGGCATTTCATTCTAAGTTGCATCTATGATGCTATAATATAAATAAGTGCAAATGCGAATCAGACATATTTTTATTTTTATCATTATTATTGTTATTATTATTAATTTGATTAAAAATGTTATTACCAAATTATGATTAGAGGAATTAAAGTTAGGATCCTTAAGTGTAGAAAAAAAAAACATTTAATCACTGCACCAGATAAGCAAAGTGATCATAATATTATTATTATTATTATGATTATACATATGATTATGATTATTAATAAAATTATTATTTTTATTTGTATCAAACACAATAATAATAATATAAATAATATCAATAATAGTATTAATAATATAAATAAAAATAATATTAATAAGGGAAGCTTGAGTGGGTGACGTGGTCACCAATTTCAAAGCTTATTCCTTGCATAAATTGTTTTTTCATGAACATGGATTGTTTGGATTTGGAAAATGAGTTTGGTGAATTTGCTAGATGTATGTTGTTATAATGTTAAAGAAGCTTTCTATGTATGTTGTGCCATTCTTTTAGTTGATTCCTGGAGTTCAGTTCTTTTCTTTGTATTGGATTTATATTACTCGTTTTTGGATATCTTCAATGTGAGATTGTTGATTGTTGTTGAAATTCAAGCCCGTAGTGTGGTCTCTGATGGCCTTTGTGTGTTATTAAATGCATTAACATTATACAATAATTTAAAAGTAGGGATGTGATCTCACATTAGTGTTATTGGGCAGGCATATCAATTTTGACAAGAGCGAGGCGTATGATTACAACAATTTAGCTCACGGCATGGAGGAAAAGACAACAGTGTCCATCTTTAGACACCTTTAGATAGTAATTTATTTGAGACATTTCCTTTAGATAATAATTTATTTGAGACATTTATGAAGGAAAGTGAGTAAAAATCAATTTACTCATTCAACATTTTGCACATGCAGCGTTTGTCTTTGCATTCGCCACTAGGATGACCTTCAGTGACACATTGCTGATTACACTTGGTCTTGTCGTTGGACAAGCATGTTCCTGTGAAGCCGGTGCTTGGTGTATAACGTACTGCCTTTGCTTGCACACCCACACCTGATCCATTATCATTTCATTAGCACAATATTACTATTTGTCACGCTATTATACCATAGTATAAATGTATATGTATCTTACCAGCAGCTAAGACAAAGAGGACAAAGAACATAAATCCGATTGTTTTCCTCTTTATTGTTGAAGTTTGATATGCTAATTCAGAGTGATGAAGTTGTTATTATAGCTTTAGCTGCTAATTGAGAGTGATGAAATTGCTATGTTTCTCTTTGTAACCTCTTTATATAGCATGAAAGCTTGACTAGTTTGGAAATATTTTGACATGCAAAGAAGGTGCCACGTGTGTCCACAAGGTTGTTTGTCAAATATTTAACTCCACTTGGAGTGATAAAAATTCACTTTCACTTTGAATGTCATTACGATTGTCAAACAATTTATTCATTTTTTCTAAAAATAACTTTTTAACATCTAAAAAAGACAATCTGTTTCTAAGAATAATAAAATTATGAACAACTAAACTCTTTATCATTATAAGAAAAAGTATAGTAATATTAACCAATTATATAATTTTGTTGACTATCCAATTGTCCTTGTTTCTTAAATTTCTCTTGAAAACACGGTTTTGTAAAATAAGGTTTAGACCGAGTTCAAGAGGGAGGGTGAATTGAACTTTCAAAATCTTTTCACAAATTGATGTATTGTTGAAATAGAGAATGAAAATTCTTAATTCAATCAATTAACTGGTGTAAATCTGGGCTGTCCAGTAAACAATCAATTGTACACAGTAGAAATTATTGAATATAAACCCAGAAAAGTAGTTTCAGTACAGAAATATTTTAAGCCAGACTCAATATGATTAAAACAATCCCGTAGATTAAAAACAATCCAGAAACACAGTTGATTCAGATATATGAAACCAGATGTTCAGAATATAATCAACTATATGATCAGATTTTAGTCCAGTCAATTTAAATGATGGCAGCAGTTGAATAAAAGAAATCAAGAAGAGTAGGGAGAAAAGCAAGAACACAAAATTTTTATCCTGGTTCACCCTTCCACAAGGGCTACGTCCAGTCCTTTGCAAACTAGAAAAGATTTCTACTAAACACATCACAAGATCAGTTTACAACCCTTGCTCCCAGCAAGTTACAAAATGCTCCCAGTAGTAAACCCACACCTCACTGAACCCCTCAGCTAGTGTTTAACCAGTGCAGTAACCCACTGCACCACAACACTTGCAGTCTGCAAGCAACACTGCTCCCTGCTGCACTCACCCTCTACTGAACCCCTCAGCAGATGTGAGACCAGTGCAGAAACCCACTGCACCAACTCAATTACAAACCCAGTAATTGAAAACAACAAACAGATTAGAGATCAACAGGATCAGAAAAGATCACAGAGTACTTCTACACAAAACAGATTACAAAGAATGAAGATCAGGTGTAGAAGACTTAGCTTTGGTCTAGAACCAAAGTCCCAAGAACCTCACTTCAAGGATGCTTTAAAGATTCACGTTCTTGAAGGTTTCTTGATTTGAAAAGCTTTGCCAAAATGATGATCGCACAAAAGGAACGCTCTATCTCACTTAGGAAATCTCAAGGAATGCTTTTCAAAAGTTTTTGATAACTAAAAATGATAGTGCGCATTCCTTTAAATACCCAAATCAGTTTTGAAAACAGCTTAGCTGTCACAATTCAATTAATTGAACAAACCATTCAATCGATTGAATTTGACCGTTAGTTGACCCAGTCAAAGATTTCAGTTATAACAGAAATAACTGTATTCCAGTTGTAACAGAAATAAATGTATTCCAGTTGTAACAGAAATAACTGTCACATTCAATCGATTGTTTTAGAAATTCAATTGATTGAAAAACCTTTTTCTAGCAAAAACAGTTTGGGTTATTTTTATTAAAAACAGTTTTAATAAAAATATTTGTGAATCTTTTTAGCACCTCAGAAGGGATGAACCATGCCACTAACACTTAAGGACTAAGCCAATCACCAACACATAAATCTAACTAAGGACCAAGACCTAATCACCCAACCATCTTCATGTTGGCACAAAGTCTTCACTTAACAATTCTGGTCCAGGTTGGTTCCCACAGATTCTTCATGAGGCAGTCTTCATCAGCTTCACATGCTAACACTTGGTGCTCACAATATTGACTTCATCAAATCACATGCTTAGCCTTGGTGCTAACATGGTTTTTTCCCCATATTGGTGTGCTTTTCCATATTAATACTCAAAATTGGCAAAACAATTATTTATTTATCAAGATAGGCAAATTTTGCCACCTAGATAGGCATAATTTCAAATTGGTCAAACAAAAGTGACATGACAATTTCAGTTAAAGACATTAATTAAAATCGTTTCTCTCTCTACAATTATTTTTTAATTATTTGACACTATGTTTGTTACCTTTAACAATTAAGAAAATAATAATAATAATTACATAATAATAATTAACAAAATTGTAACATAAATATTAAGACATATAAATTTATTTTAAATTAAAACACAATAACATAATGATAATAAAAATAATATTAATTAAATTCATACAAATTTAATTTAAATAATTATAATAATAGTAATTATTATTGAATTCATGTCACTGAATAGTTAATACTATATTATTAAATATTATTGTATTTAATTATAAAAATTATTATATTATTATTATAATAATCATTATTATTTTTATTATTTTAATTAAATTTGTCAAAATATTATTACTATTATTATTATTTCTTAGATAAAAATAATCATTATATGATTATTATCATTATTACCCCTAAATATTATTATTATTATTTTTATTTAATTTTTATAAATTTAATTATTGTTGTTGGTTCAATAATTATTATTATCATTTAAATTAAATTTGTATGAATTTTCTTATTATTATTGTCATTATTTAAATTAAATTCATATGAATTCTTCTTCTTCCTATTATCATTATTATGTTATTTTGTTGTAATTTAAAATAAATTTGTATGCCGTAATTTTGGTTTTATAGTTTTGTTAATTGTTATTATGTAATTATTATTATTAATAATTTATTTGTTAATTATGAAAGTAACAAAACATGATTGCAACACATATACAAAGAGAGAATTACAACAGAAAAACCAGTGAGAAACACTTTTGTGAAATTGAGAGTTCTTGAGGAAAATAAATTGAGGCTTTTGTTGAAGAGTACCGCCTGACCCATTCTGTGCTATTGGAATTCTTCAACACTTTGCAAAGGACTCTTATGCACGCCAATTAGGGAGTTGTTCTTTACCATTCTTGATCCCTTTTGTATCAAGATTTGTGTAAACTGATTGCAAATCTGTGAAATTGTTAAAACTGTGTATTGTGTAGGATATAGGTTTAGCCTGTGTGTGATTGTTGATTTGAGTGGGAACTACGAGGAGTAGGAGCTCATTTCAGTGGGTGTTTGATTCTTACGGGGAGTAAGAATTGTGTAATTGTTTGGTGTAAACAATTGACTAAAGATAGCGAAATTTTATTTGCATGATGGGCAAAGGAGACTGGACGTAGTCCTTGAGGAAGGGTGAACCAGTATAATTGATTGTGTTCTATTGTTCTTGACCCTTCTCTTTCAATTCTGTATTGTTCTTGCACTGCTCATTGTGTTTAATTGAAAGATTGAATTAATTTTTGGTAATCTTGATAAAACTGGTTTAAGTTCTCTACTGGATATTGATTTGTGCATTGTAATTTGAATTATGTGTTGGTTTTGATAAATCTGCTGTAGTTGCTAAAGAAATCTTGCTTAACAGATTGGTTTTTTTTCTAATTCTGGAATACATATAAGATTCTGAATCTGTTTTTACAAAGAATTGGGACTTTGGCTGAATTGTTGTAATACTGCAGAATTTGTATTCTTGTTTAGTGTTCTTGATATAACTGAATAATTGAATATGCATTCTGAATAATTTTCAAATCTGTATTAATTGCTGGTGTTAGGAAACTTTATCAGATTTGTTAATATTGACTGAAATCAATGTAGAGCTGTGTTAAATGTTTCAAATTTGTATGTTGTAATTCTGTTCCTCTTTTCTCTCATTCAAATTTGTAATTTTTTGTGATTTAGTTCTGAGTGTAATATTGCTATTGAAACTGTGTGAACTTGATCTGTTTAAAGTGCTGTTGTGAATCTGGTGTGTGATTGTGAATCTGTTGTGTGTGCTGTTTGAAAATCTCTATCTGCCTGTAAAACAAATTGGTTCATTCGTGGTTTGAATCAGTTTATTTCTTTACTGCACCTTATATCTTTAGCACCGAGATTCATTAAAGTTTTCCAAATTGCGAAAACTATTTTCAAAGGTTTAAATTAGAATAAAAATCTTTAAAAGTTCAATTCAACCCCCCTCTTGAACTCAGCCTAAAACGTTTTCAATTGGTATCAAGAGCTAAGTCTTGAAAATTACTCAAGTTTTCGATCCTATGGCTGTGGGAAAGTTACCTTTTGGTGAGGGTGCTTCTATAAATAGACCTCCTTTGTTCAGTGGTGTTAACTATCAGTTTTGGTAAATCCGAATGAAAATCTTTATTGAAGCTCTGGATAGAGGAATTTGGGATGCAATTATAAATGGCCCTTATATTCCTAAAACTGTTATTGATGGTACTGTTGTTGACAAGCCTTGGTCTGAGTGGAGTGCAGAAGAAAGCAGGAGAGCTCAGTTTGACTGCATAACAAAGAATGTTATAACCTCTGCCTTAAATGTAGATGAGTTTTTCAGGGTTTTGCAGTGCTCTTCAGCTAAAGAAACGTGGGATGTCCTAGAAGTGACTCATGAAGGAACAAGTGATGTCAGGGGGGTAAGGAAGCATGCACTAATTCAGGAATACGAACTGTTTCGCATGCAGGCTGGAGAATCAATTGCAGAAGTGTAGAAAAGGTTCACACATATAGTGAATCACCTCATTGGACTTGGCAATACCTTTGACAAGGAGGAGCTCAACATCAAAGTGCTAAAGTGTCTGGACAGAGTTTGGCAGCCCAAAGTCATTGCAATCACAGAGTCAAGGGATCTTACTACTTTGAGCACAACTGCATTATTTGGAAAACTCAGGGAGCATGAGATTGAGATGAATCGGTTCAAGGAGCAGGAAAATGGAGAGAGGAAGGCTAGGAGCATCGCTCTCAAAACTGCAACAGTTGCAGAAGATAGTGAAGCAGATTCAAGCTGTGACAGTGAAGTTGAAACTCTGAATATGCTCACGAGGAAGTTTAGCAAGTTCCTAAGGAAGAGAGGAAAAGACAAAAATCAGCAAACTAAGAGGTACACAAAGAAAACTGATTTAAATTCTACTAACCTCACTTGCTTTGGATGTGGAAAGGAGGGACACATCAAGGCAATGTCCAAATCTCAACAACAAAGACAAGACTGGTGAAAAGAAAAAGTTCAGCAAGAGCAACAAGGGAAAACAAGCATATATAGCTTGGGATGAAAATGATTCAACAACAAGCTGCTCATCAAAGGAAGAAGATGAAATCAATTTGTGCCTGATGGGAAAAGAAGAGTCAATGGTAAGCAGTGTTAGCTCAAATAATTCTTCCATGTCTGAAAATTACAGCACATTGCTTCAAGCATTTCATAAGACGCATGAGGAAGCAAATAGGTTGGCTGGGGTAAACAATAGACTCAAAGGTTTGGATAACTGGCTGGAAAAGAGAGTCAGCTCATTGGAAGAAGAACTGAAAATGTTAAAACTGATTTTGAGTCTATAATGTTAAAACTGGAAAATGTTAAAACTGGAAAATGTCAAGAGAAGCTCACTTTATTGGTAAAAGAATCAATAATGTGTACATGCTTGACTTGCATTGCATTAATTCTGAAATCAATTGCTTGATTACTAAATGTGATGAAACATGGTTGTGGCATAGGCGTATTGCTCATATTCACATGCAACATTTAAATAGAATTACATCTAAAGAACTTGTGATTGGTTTGCCTAAACTCAAGTTTGCGAAGGACAAAGTATGTGAAGCATGTCCAAGGGGAAAGCAAACAAAAACTTCTTTTAAACAAAAACAGTTTGTTTCTACTACTAGACCTTTGGAAATGTTTCACATGGACTTGTTTGGACCTTCTAGAACCATGAGCATAGGTGGAAACTATTATGGTCTTGTAGTTGTAGATGACTTTCTAGATATACATGGACTTTGTTTTTGGTAACCAAGGATGAAACATTTAGTGCCTTTAAGAAACTTGCAAAGATTATTCAAAATGAGAAAAACTGCACTATTGTTGCCATAAAAACAGATCATGGTAGAGAATTTCAAAATGAAAACTTTGAAATGTTTTGTGAAAAGTTTGGAATTGAGCACAATTTTTTAGCTCCAAGAACTCCATAGCAAAATGGGGTTGTGGAGAGGAAAAATAGAGCTTTGGAAGAGATTGCTAGAACTTTATTGAATGAAACAAACCTTCCAAAATATTTTTAGGAGGATGCAGTAAACACTGCATGCTATGTGCTAAACAGAGTTTTGATAAGACCAATTTTAAAGAAAACCCCTTATGAACTTTTCAAAGGAAGAAAACCTAATATTTCTCACTTTAGGGTTTTTGGTTGCAAATGCTTCATTTTGAACAATGGAACATATAATCTTAGTAAGTTTGAATCAAAGGCAGATGAAGGCATATTCTTAGGTTACTCATCACAAAGTCATGCATATAAAGCATACAACAAAAGAACCATGTTGATTGAGGAAACTGTACATATTACCTTTGATAAGACTAACCAAAAGATGTAGGATAAGCCTGAAAATAGTGCAGATGATGAAGAAACTGGAAGATTACTGCAGTTAACAAAAATTGCTACAGAACATAATGAAGAACTGGATATTGCAGAACTGAATATTACAGAAAAGGAAACTGATTTAATCGATCATCAAATCAATTTACCTCTGGAGTGGAGAGTACCAAGAAATCTATCCCTGGACAATGTAATTGGACAGATTCACAAAGGCGTCTCAGCCATAAATTCACTAAATCTACTGTGTGAACATATTGCGTTTGTGTCACAGATTGAGCCAAAGACAGTTCAGGATGCTCTGAGTGATAGTAATTGGATTAGTGCCATGCAAGAGGAGCTTAATCAATTTACAAGAAATGATATGTGCTGCTTGGTTCCTAAGACCAGTGGAATGAATGTGATAGGCACAAAATGGGTATTCAGAAACAAAATGGATGAGCAGGGCATTATTGTGAGGAACAAAGCAAGACTCATGGCCAAAGGTTATAATCAAGAAGAAGGTATAGACTATGATGAAACCTATGCACCAGTTGCGAGAATTGAGGTTGTAAGGCTGTGCTGGCCTATGCTTGTCTAGGTGGATTTAAGCTGTTTCAAATGGACGTGAAGAGTGCATTCTTAAATGGATTTATAAATGAAGAAGTATATGTCACTTAACCACCTGGATTTGAAGACCACAAACTGCCTGGACATGTTTACAAACTTAAGAAGGCTCTCTATGGACTTAAACAAGCTCCTAGGCAATGGTATGAAAGGCTAAGTAATTTTCTACTCTCCAAGAATTATCAAAGAGGTTAAGTGGACAAAACTCTTTTTATTAAGAATTCTGAAAATGATATAATCTTAGTTCAAGTGTATGTTGATGATATCATTTTTGAATCAACTAATGAACTTCTTTGTTAAGAATTTGTATTAGATATGCAGGGGGAGTTTGAAATATCAATGATGGGGGAGTTGAATTACTTCCTAGGACTGCGGATCAAACAGTTACAGAATGGCACATTCTTAAATCAGTCAAAGTACTGCAGAGATGTCTTAAAGAAGTTTGAGATGGACAGCTGCAAAGAGGCATCAACTCCAATTGCAACCAGTTGCTATCTAGATGCAGATGAACATGGAATAACAGTAGATCAAACCAAGTTTAGAGGACTCATTGGATCCTTGCTCTATCTCACAGCAAGTAGACCTGACATAACCTTTGTTGTATGCATGTGTGCAAGATTCCAGGAAAATCCAAAGGAGTCTCATTTCAATGCTGCTAAAAGGATTCTCAAGTATCTCAAAGGGACAACAAATGTTGGCTTGTGGTATCCAAATGAAGCAACACTTAATCTCAAAGGATACTCGGATTCAGACTTCGCTGGGTGCAAATTGAACAGAAAAAGTACAAGTGGCACATGCCATCTACTTGGAGCAAGTCTAATCTCGTGGAATAGCAAGAAGCAAGCATGCGTCTATCAACTGCTAAGGCCGAGTACATTGCAACAGGGAGCTGTTATGCTCAAATCTGTTGGCTGAAACAACAACTTAGTGACTTTGGTCTTAAAGTCACAAAGGTACCCCTATTCTGTGATAACACTAGTGCCATAAATCTCACTAAGAATCTAGTGCATCATTCTCGAACTAAGCATATAGAGATTAGGCATCATTTCATTAGAGAACAAGTGAGTAATGGTATATGTGAAATCAAATTCATTGAATCTGAAAAACAATTAGTAGATTTTTTCACTAAACCACTTGCTAAGGACATATTTAATTACCTAAGAACTGAGTTAGGCATATTGGATTATTCAAATGTTGCATAAGTCAAAACTGCATAACATTTTTTCTCACTGTCGCCCAAATCAGTTTATACGTGTTTGAAATCAATTTATTGCGGTAGCAGAATTCACTGTAGAAATTTTGTAATTGTTGTTTTGTCTTTTATGCGATTAAATCACGTGACCTGAGCAAAATGAATGAATGAGGATGTGAAGAATCAAATCCGCATAGAAGACTGTAATGAGCAGGAGATACATAACCATCGTTCCAAATCCCGCTCAGCGTGCCTTTATTGAGCCACAAAATTGCCAGCTGTCTTCATATAATTGGTAATGGAAAAAGTAATATCTATGCACAGCAGTTGAATCGACTAATTTCTGCAAATTTCCATAATGAAACCATCTTGTCTCATTGACGTATCAGGTACACTATCACTTATCCAAAATTGCACAAGAGTGAATTCAAAGGTTTTTGAATTTGTGTCGTTTGGTTGTGCCAATTGTGTGTGGTTGTGTGCCTATATATGTTAAGTTGAACATAGGCATTTTGCCTAAGCATTCTGCATTCACATACTCCAGAAAAATACAAAGCTCCAAACCCATTTCTCTGCAAAAGTTCTTCCATGGCCTCCCCAAGCAATTCGAGGAAGCAAACCAAAGAAGCTGCCAGTGCTGGAAGGCACATTGACACTCGGGGTCATCTTGAAGGGTGGTTTGCAAATGTTCATGGCAAAGGAACAGAGGCTAGTATCAACTCCTACCTGACCACAGTCAGCCGAAAAGTGATCAGCACTCCCAAGCATGTGAGCCTGGACTGGCTGAAATTGGAGGAGCTGCTGGATGTTCCTGAGTCGCTGGAGTTTCAAGGGCTTGAGAAATTTCTTGGGCTAACAGGTAACATATATCCAGACCTGAAGAAGGTCTTCTTCACCAGCCTAAAGGTGAAGGGAGACAGGTTCGAGTCAAGGGTCAAAGGAGTCATCATGGATATCACTCCTGAAGTCTGAGAGACAGTAACTGGTCTCAAGTGCGATGGATTGAAGCTGGGAAAGGGAACTATTGAAGGCCTTGAAGAATACAACAAAGTCACCTTCTACAGAAGCTGTTTGAGAAACCCACAGGCTGCTGGAAAAGGGTTCCAGGTTGGTGGTCTCGCTGTTTACCCAAGAATTTTGGCATTCATTATCGTGTGGATCCTTACTCCACGAGGACACAATCATGTTGTACTGCATGAGGAAGATCTGATTCTGATGAACTGTATTATGAATCAGATAAAAGTGAACTGGCCATCTGTGATTGGAATGCAGTTGGAGAAGGCTAAGAGGCTAATGGATTACAAAATCCCGTATGTGGTACTCATATCGAAGTTCATTCAGTACTTCAAAGTGCCTGATGAAGGAGAGTTGATTGAACCGGTAAAGCAGGCGTTTGAGATGAATACCACCAACTTCAACAAAATGGGTATGATAAAAGTGAATGGTCAGTGGAAGTTTCCAACAGAGGAAGATGAGGAATCAGAAGAGTCTACTGATGCTACTGCTGATGCTTCAGATAATGCTGACAGTGGAGCACCTGGTGCTGATGCTAGTGAAGACAATGCTAAAGGGGGAGCTACTGGCAACACGCCAATGGATATTGAAGATGATACTATGGAGGAAACTGACAACAACTCAGAGTTTACGAAGTTTGCACAAGAGATTTTGAACAAGCTGGAAGCAATTTATACTGAGCAAAAGAACAATCAAGAGATCAATATAACTCGATTTGAGAATTTGGAGCAACAGGTCGAAACTGTGTTGGTTAAGTTGGCCACTATGGCTGCTTGGAATGAGCCAATTGAGTAAATCATGCATATCATAGGCATTTTCTCCCATTTGATGAATCCATAGGGGGAGAAATGTAGTGTGTGTGGCCTGTTTAGTTGTGTGGTTGTTCTGTTTCTATGCTGCTTTTGTTGGTTTGATGTTAGGGTTCATGTTAATGGTTTTTGATATTTTGAATAGGTTTACCTAGGTTTAGGTTTACCATTTTTATCAGGATTTATTCCTGCTGCTACTGTTGTTGAACTAGTTCTATCTTAGTTAAGTTCTGTGATTAACCATTCCAAATAATGTAATTTTGTATTGCTGGTCTGTGCTGAAATTGAGAATCCATGTATGATCATGCTTTGACAGCAATTATGAATGAAAGAATCTGGTTTTATGTGTTACAAGTTCTATGACAGACTATTACTTTCACGAGTTTCTTTTATGCAGCTGCAGATTATAAACCACTCACACACTAGAATGTCTTCATCAAATAGGGGGAGATTGTTAGTACTTTCACAAGACTAAGGATTTGATGAAGCCATGCAAGACATGTTCAACAAGGCAAAGCAAGCATATAATTACCTTTAACAATCAATAAAATAATAATAATAATAATTACATAATAAAAATTAACAAAATTGTAACATAAATATTAAGACATATAAATTTATTTTAAATTAAAACACAATAACATAATGATAATAACAATAATATTAATTAAATTCATACAAATTTAACTTAAATAATAATAATACTAATTAATGAATTCATGTCACCGAATAGTTAATACTATATTATTAAATATTATTTGATTTAATTATAAAAATTATTATAGTATATTTATAATAATCATTATTATTTTTATTATTTTAATTAAATTTGTCAAAACATTATTACTATTATTATTATTATTATTATTTAGATAAAAATAATCATTATATGATTATTATCATTATTATCCCTAAATATTATTATTATTATTATTATTTTATTTAATTTTTATAAATTTAATTATAGTTATTGTTTCAATAATTATTATTATCATTTAAATTAAATTTTTATGAATTTAATTAAAATTATTCTTATTATTATTGTCATTATTTAAATTAAATTCATATGAATTCTTCTTCTTCTTATTATCATTATTATGTTATTTTGTTTTAATTTAAAATAAATTTGTATGTTGTAATTTTGGTTTTATAGTTTTGTTGATTGTTATTATGTAATTATTATTATTAATAATTTATTTGTTAATTATGAAAGTAACAAAACATGATTGCAAATAATCAAAAAATAATTTGTTAATTATTATTATGTAATTATTATTATTAATTTTTTTGTTAATTGTTAAAGGGTAACAAACATAGTGCTAAATAATTAAAAAATAATTGCAGAGAGAGAAACAAATTTAATAATTAATGTCTTTAATTAATATGGTGAACATGTCACTTTTGTTTAACCAATATGTCTATCTAGCTGGCAAGATTTTTTCCATTTGGTAAATAAATAATTTTTTGCCCATTTTAAGTATTAATATGAATAAATACACCAAAATAGGAAGAAAAGCCTGAAAACACAATAGAAAGTAAATATATTAAATGTAACAATTAAAAACTGTAAGCTTTACACAACATGACAAATGGTGTGTGAGTGATATAATTTCCCAAATGAAGTGAGATAAACACATGACAAATGGCATCTCATTCTAAGTTGCATCTATGATGCTATAATATAAATAAGTGCAAAAGCGAATTATACATATTTTTATTATTATCATTATTATTGTTACTACTATTAATTTTATTACAAATGTTATTACCAAATTATGATTAGAGGAATTAAACATAGGATCTTTAAGTGTAGAAAAAAACCTTTAATCACTACATCAGATAAACAAAGTGATCGTAATATTATTATTATTATTATTATGATTATACATATGATTATGATTATTAATAAAATTATTATTTTTATTTGTATCAAACACAATAATAATAATATTAATAATAATATAAATAATATCAATAATAGTATTAATAATATAAATAAAAATAATATTAATAAGGGAAGCTTGAGTGGGTGACTTGGTCACCAATTTCAAAGCTTATTCCTTGTATAAATTGTTTTTGCATGAATGTGGATTGTTTGGATTTGGAAAATGAGTTTGGTGAATTTGCTAGATGTATGTTGTTATAATGTTAAAGAAGCTTTCTATGTATGTTGTGTCATTCTTTTAGTTGATTCCTGGAGTTTAGTTTTTTTCTTTGTATTGGATATTACTCGTTTTTGGATATCTTGAATGTGAGATTGTTGATTGTTGTTGAAATTCAAGCCCGTAGTGTGGTTTCTGATGGCCTTTGTGTGTTATTAAATGCATTAACATTATACAATAATTTAAAAGTAGGGATGTGATCTCGCGTTAGTGTTATTGAGCAAGCATATCAATTTTGACAAGAGCGAGGCGTATGATTACAGTAATTTAGCTCACGACATGGAGGAAAAGACAACGGTGTCCACCTTTAGACACCTTTAGATAGTAATTTATTTGAGACATTTCCTTTAGATAATAATTTATTTGAGACATTTATGAAGGAAAGAAGTACAAATCAATTTACTCGTTCAACATTTTGCACATGCAGCGTTTGTCTTTGCATTCGCCACTAGGATTACCTTCAGTGACACACTGCTGATTACACTTGGTCTTGTCACTGGACAAGCATGTTCCTGTGAAGCCGGTGCTTGGTGTATAACGTATTGCCTTTGCTTGCACACCCACACCTGATCCATTATCCTTTCATTAGCACAATATTACTATTTGTCACGTTATTATGTCATGGTATAAATGTATATGTATCTTACCAGCAGCTAAGACAAAGAGGACAAAGAACATAAATCTGATTGTTTTCCTCTCCATTGTTGAAGTTTGATATGCTAATTCAGAGTGATGAAGTTGTTATTATAGCTTTAGCTGCTAATTGAGAGTGATGAAATTGTTATCTTTCTCTTTGTAACCTCTTTATATA
>Ga0209489_100631_pt1 | contig 68485 bp, 40 predicted proteins | sample SiratrowhiteBW_FD_187527 | JGI IMG/M metagenome (GOLD analysis project Ga0209489, IMG submission 187527) | Root nodule microbial communities of legume samples collected from California, USA - Siratro white BW (SPAdes) (version 2) | ecosystem: Host-associated > Plants > Roots > Nodule | place... | reverse complement strand
CTTACCCTTTGTTTTGTTGTACTTGTGTTTTGATATCTGTTTGCAATGATCGTGTTTTTGGCACGGGAGCAGATGGTGTTGCAGATGGGTCTGTGGCGGATCATTTGGAATGACTGATGCTTTTAGACATAAGCTAAATTTGAAAAATAATTTGGAGATAATTTGTAATTATGTTTTAGTAGAATTCTGAAGGTAGAAATTTTAAATACTTTAGTTTAAAGAATTATTGTATGTTGATGAATTTTAATAATGATTAGTAAAATGTTTAGTTTTATACATGTTATTTTTGGGGTGTTACAGGTATTATCTCATGTGACACGTTCTAATTGAATAATGTAGATAGTATATGCATGATATTTATCTTTACGTTATTTTAAATTTCCTTAAATAAAGTATATTAGTCAAATCAATCTAATCAACAAATCATTAGTAAATAGAATTTATTTTCTAGTGTACCTAATACAAACTTGATATGTTATATATGAAATATTTTTTCTTAGCTTGGACTTAGCCTTTTTGGTAAATTGCAAACACAAAATTGACTTAGCTCAAATCCTATCTATTTACATCACATAAAAGCTTTTAAATTAAGAGGCAACAAGGGATAACATTGCTAAAAAAGTAACCATAACTAGAAACTGAAAAGTGATAACATTGCTGATGGATAAAGTGTTTAGTTGATAAATTAATTTATATATAAGGGTAGATGAAAAGAGAAACAAATATGATAAAAATAGGAATAGAAACATAAGCTTAAAGTTAAAACGCTACCTTCCAAAGTAATACAAGTTATTAAAATAAAATAAGCTCATTTGTCAAACATCCCTAATTTGGTGAATCATTTTTTTTTAAACTAGTCAAATTAATAAATTAGAAATTAGCTTATAAACTTCTCAAACGCACTTCAATTAATCATTATGTATAAACTATAAATTATCAATTATATTTTTTAAATAATAAGCCATATTAAAGAATGACTAGACTATTTTAAGTACTTAAAACCTGAGCCTATTTAATTAATAAATCATCCTAAAAGTCATCTCTAATTACTAATTAAACTTTCTTCTTCCATGTGTGCATACACATTTATCTAATACTAAAATAAACCTTTTAATTTGGTTTACATATATACAATTGAATTTTTCATATCCATGGTACCATCAATTTACTAAACCATATAATTAAAATATGAAGTTCTAAATAATTACTAGATGAAATGCTTAAAATATGTAAAATGAACTTCTATTGAAATTTAAGAGTAAGTAAAAAAAAAAAAAAAACTAGCCCTTCACCTTTCTCTGTGTAATTTATGACTAGAAAGGCATAATATTACTGCTTTTAAGATGAACTAGAAATCAGCTTATCATGTGCATTCGCACGGCAAAATCTGCCCTATTCAAAACACTTATCATTGCAGGGAAAATTACATTCCAACCAATGCAGTGGAAAACTTTTTTTTCAAAACAAACAATGTGCACGTTTGTAGTGGTTGGACGTACGGATTTAAATATAGTATAGACAAGATTTAAGAAAAAAAGAATAAACAAACGTAGGGACAGTACTTCCAATCTTAGGGAAACTCATAAATTTGCAAAACCTGTCTTGTTCATCTGTACAAATCACTTGTGCAGAATGAAGTTGAGAAGTAAAGATCTTATTGGTTAAAGAAATGTTGAAAATTGTTGGAAACAATTTTCCAGTATTATAATTATACTCCCTTGACACAAGATCACGTTTGCTTTGGCCATATGGCAAAGGATAATGTATCCCTACAACCATTGTTGACATTGAGAGCTAAGACTGTTTAGGTCACTTAGGACATGAAAGAGAAATAAGGGTTTCTTAGTATGCATGAGAAGTCTACGTGAAGGAATGGAGTTATGGTTGGCTGAAAATGTTTTTCCATTTAATTTCTTTTTCTTTTTCTGGTATTTATATATTTTTTAACTTTATCTACACTCCAGGGTGACATTGGACCTAAATTCTTTGTGCTTATACATTAGGTTGCCCTAATCCCACTCAACTCTCTATTCATATTATAATTGTTTCTTTTCCAAATATAAACCTGATTTGTTTAAGAAACTCCTAAGAGCTACCTTTAGTCAAAGTAAAAGGGACAAAAACACTTGCAAAAACAAAAGGGGACGAAAACCCTATATTTATTCTTCTACAAGTTTTCACATATACCATGTAGAAAGCAGAACTAAACTTGAGATCAAAGCAATCCCATTTTTTTATTCTTATATGTTCCCTGTGCAACCAACCCTCTCCCTAATTGTTAATCTCATTCTATATTTAGATTTTTGGGCATCTCTTTCTCACTTTCTCGTTAAGTGCAAGCACAGAGGTTGGGGAAGCACAGCAATATTATTCACGACTCATTCAAAAGTGAGGGAGAATTTAATTCCTTCCCACTACTCCATTACAAGTAATGGCATGAGGGGAGCAAGCTTTAGAAGAGACAAGTTTCCCTTTTGTCCCTTTTTTTAATTATTACTACTTTCAATCCCTCTCTTAACTCAAACGTTTCTCTCTCTCTCCTTTAGTTTGTGTTCCTTTTTGTTTTATAGCAGCAGAAGAGAGGGAAACAAACAACAAAAAGAGGGTGGCCATAAATGGAATGAGTGGCCAAAAGAAGAGAAAAACAAGAAAATGACTCAGTGCAGTGACCCTGAAAACAATCATTATAACATCATAGTGGAGGGAAGAAAGGATAGCTTAATTAGAACTTGTCCTACATGTGGTCATCATATCAAATGCCAAGAACAGGTTCTTCTTCTTATTGATATTATAAAAAACTATTATCCTTTTGGTTAGCTTTTGTCTAGTTTGATTCATTTTTCAATTTTTTTGGTGGTGTTGATTTGTTATAGGGAGGTGGAATTCATGACTTACCTGGACTTCCTGCTGGTGTGAAGTTTGATCCTACAGATCAAGAGATTCTTGAGCATTTGGAAGCGAAGGTGCGATCTGATATTCATAAGCTTCATCCTCTAATTGATGAGTTCATTCCCACTCTTGAAGGCGAAAATGGAATCTGCTATACTCATCCAGAGAAGTTGCCAGGTCAAATAAAATATATAAATATATACACTCTCAATCTCTCAGATCCTGTTTGATTCTTTACAATATCTCAAAAGTTTCTTAATTTCTTATGAGTCTAATTAATCTTTAATTTTGTCAAATAAGTTATATTTAAGCTTCATTGTTCTAATTTTTTATTAGCAATAAGAAATAAATTAATAATTCCTTAGTAACATGGTCACTGATAAGTGAATTACCTTTAGACTCAATAACATTAAATTGAAACATCAGTTTTGTTGAAGCAATAATTTTGTGGCAGATGACCATTTACATTAAATTTTAAGTTTAAACTATTTATATTATCTTATCCTCTTGACCAGTGGCGGAAGTAGAACAATAGATATCAACCTATCTTTCTTCTTTTTCGGGGGTGCCCATGAGTACTTTTATGCATAAACTTTAAGGAATTAAAAATTTGAGGGTGATATTACCCTTCAACTAACCTAGCTATTATACAGTACCTTCTTAATTATGCATGATGCAAAGAATGTTGTTCTTTTGTTAGAGTATTACAGTCTCACTGAAGACACGTCATAGTTTTTTTATTAAAAAATATTCTTTCTATTTAAATATTATTCCATTTTAGTCCAGAGGTTGAACAAAAACAACACACTATTAGTTGCACACGAAAAACCAATATCAAATCTTCATCAAAAGAAGTGTTTATTGTGTCTCGAACAATATAATTTCTGAAAGAAAACATGCACGTGAGAAACAAAAAAGAAATACATGATTCTTTTTTCCTAAAAGTTGAATTCTAAGAGACATGATATTGACAGGAAAGTGTGTTGAAGGATATGGTTTTATATGTTTGCAATTGGATTAACATATCTACTTTGTTCATTGAAATTTCTGTGCAGGAGTTAGCAAAGATGGTCTGATTCGCCATTTCTTTCACCGGCCTTCCAAGGCATACACCACAGGGACAAGGAAAAGGAGAAAGGTGAACTCAGATGAAGATGGCAGTGAGACACGTTGGCACAAAACAGGGAAAACTAGGCCAGTCTACAACAGTGCCAAGTTGAAAGGGTACAAGAAAATCCTTGTGCTTTACACAAACTATGGAAAGCAAAGAAAGCCAGAGAAAACAAACTGGGTCATGCACCAATACCACCTTGGCAGTGATGAAGAGGAAAAAGAAGGAGAGTTAGTGGTGTCTAAAGTTTTCTACCAAACACAGCCTAGGCAATGTGGTTCCCTCATGAAAGATTCACCAGTTACTGGGAAACATATGAAGGGTCAAAGTGTGCATGAGGTGATCAATAACAAAAACAAAAGCAATGGGTTTGCTGAGTACTATCATTCAAATTTCATCTCATTTGATCAAGGTGCTCCACATAGACCTAGCACTGCTCAAGTAATTCCCCATTTTCCTGTCCATGAAGGTGCTCCTTTCAACATTCCTTGAATGAAGCAGTGAAGAATTATGAGGTGAAAGGTAAGAGGCCACGAGAGAAACTATATTAAATATATACATAGAATTAATTCATAATGTTGAGGCATTTCAATTATATGTTATGCAAAAATAAAATAAGTTAATTAACCTACTGTAGTTAGGAGGGGGAAAGGTGGGCAAAAGAATAAGGAGAGAAATTGCTTCATTTGAAAACTAATGCATAGATACTCATATTAAGACAGAAAGAGATTGGGAAGTGAAGAAGAAGATTTAGATGTAACACTTTTTTTTCTCTTTTCTTCCCTCTCTATTTTTTTAGGGTACTTAGCTTCTGCATATCGTGCTTTGTACAGTAGAGTGAAAGGCATCATGCCCTTGCTTGTGTACTTAAAAGACTAACCATCAACCTGTACAAAACATGACTTTCACCTTCTTGAACTACAGAATCTGTTTTTATGCCTTTTTTCCTGAAAGTTTTAATTTATTCAAAATTTAATTATATTTATTGTCTTCCTAATATAAATTTGTTATCACTAATTCTGGATATATGTAGTAGGACTTATGATTTAACCGTGTATTCTTGTTATATGAGAGTTACATTAAACAATGAAAATTACAAATGCAACCCCTTGACCTCGAAGAAAATAAAATTGATAGTTCTATTATGTTTGTGTTATGTGAAATTAGAGTATCCATTGGCTTACTCAAATGCTATTTTTATTAGGTCATTTATGAATTTTATATTGTTTATATAAATCTACTTATGTCGTTGATTAAATACATGTTATTCTCTTGATTATACAAATGCGTATATGGGTGCATTGTTTTCATTATCAAAATTGTAATGTTTTAAAAGCATGCACACAAGATTTGACGATTCTATACATAATGTAAATTTAATCAATTTAGGAATTAAATTACGAGAAAGACACACACTCACAAAACTTTAATTATATAATATTCTTTTATTAAATATAGGTAATTAAATTTAATTATATTTACTATCATTTTTAATAAAATTTTATTTTTGATAATTTTGATATTAAGTAATAGCATTAGCTATTTATATATTATTATTTATACTTAATATTTTTTAAATGAATTTCTTAAAAATATATCTCATAAATAATATATAGTAACTAAAAATTAACAATTTTAAAACATATATAGTTAAATTTAATATAATTATTGATATTTTGATTCAGTTAATGATTATAAATCAAAATTAAAATAAATAAAAATAAATAAAAAATATTAAAGTTATTATTAATTAAATAACTTTAATAAGATTTATATAATAGGTGTTTACGGTTTCTCGAACTTTAATAACTTAGTTTCTCGAACTTGTCCAACTAGATTAATTTATATGATATTTTTTTATTAAATTCAAACTAAATCAATCCGATTAATAGTAGATTTAGATCAATAAAGAATGCATTATTTTATATTTTTTCAAATATTATTCTTTTTTGAAAAATAAATATGTTTTATGAAATCAAAATCAAACTTACACATTTTCCATGATTAAAAAACAAATATTTCCCCTTATTAAATTATATGTCTTTCAAAATATTTTCAATATCATAAGTTATTTCTTCTTCCTAATTAACCTTTTATACATTATACTTTAGTAAAAATTTAGTTAAATGATAACGTTGACGTGTAGAAATAAAACAATAGCAAGATATTGAGTGAGGATAGAGTAACTAGATAAATCTAAAATATTTTCAAAACTTTTAGATGACATTTTTTCGACATTAAGTGAATCCATGGAATAAACTGTATATTTTAACATAATACAAAAGGTACATACCTGCATTCTTTAAAGAAGTTTGATTTAGCGGTTAAAAATATTCTGTAATGCAGTGAAGTTAATTAAGTTAAATGCTCTATTGCAACATAAAAAAATAATGTAAACTCCACATCTTTAAAGGTGTATAATATAACTTACTCGAATGTTTAATGTAGTTATAATTTGATAACAATAAGGTTAAGTTGTAAATACTTTTTGTTGGTGGCAGGAACAAAGAAAGATAACAAGAGACTATATAACATATTCAATGTGTTTAACAACACATTTATTCATCACCGGTCGAAATATTATTGCATGATATAAGGGGTTGTTAAATTTGTTCATCACAATTTGAACTGAATCATCCTTCAGGACTGAACAAGGTGCTTGATATCCATGGGGTAAGTAAGGAGTGGATTAGAACCATTGTATGAATTTATTGCAATGATTCGATTGGCAGACTCTGTAGGATGGAATTGATCCCAAAACACGTATGTGCTTCTGTTATTGCATGGTGTTCCATTAGGAACACACAACCCATTCGTCCCTGAGGGGCAACAAGAAGCATTTGAAACAGTGAAACCTGAAACATCATAAGAAGCATAATTTGTGAAAAAAAAATGAATATCTCTATATTTTTAGTTTTTTATTTAATTTAAGAGCCAAATAATACGAGTTATTATACCAAGGGAACTGTCTAGGGTTCCTGCAGTGCTGTTAATGAAGATGAGTTTGGAATCAGAAGAGAACTTGTTATTGAAGTGATCCACAAGAGATTTGAGCTTAGCGTTGAACATGAACGCAACATTGTTCTTCTCTTCATCACAATAAGATCCATTTCTGCTAAGCTTTGAAATGACATTTGGAGTGCAACCAATAAGACCTATTCCAACTAAGACAAATTTTCTTGCCCCAACTTCCTCATGCAGTGTCTGCCACCAAAAATAATACCTTTATACTAACAAGATAAAATAATAAATGTAATCGAATCATAAAATTATTGACTTTTTTATAATAAATAAATTATAATTATAAATATATATCCAATACATAGGAGTAAATCATATTTGGGTGGTGAAATGATGGCTAATTAGTTAGATGAACACTATTATAATGCGGATGTGTAATTCAAATTGCTAGGGTTTTATTTTAAACCTCTAACATTGTTTTTTTTTTTTTGTTGAACAGGAAAAAGTAATATTAATGGGAGCACTTAAGGAGTGTTCCAACCCTTATACACAAAATAGCATAAATGTTTAAACTAAAGTAAAAATCATTTAACATCTCCAAAATGATTTTGTTAATAAAACACGAATAACCACCAAACCCTACACGAATAACCATCAAACCCTACACACCAACACACCAAATTTATAAAACAAAATCGTTGACCGTGCTGCATCTTTAATTATGCCTTTAAAAATTCCTAAAGCAAAACTTCTAACATTGTTTGAGTTGCCTTTAGAAAAGAGATAAAATTAACTAAGTAAACATGATAAATGAGTGCCTTTAGAAAAGAGATAAAATTAACTAAGTAAACATGATGAATGAGATGGTAGAAAAGTAAAAAAGATATAGCAAGAGTATATAAATTAATTGTTCAAAATATTTGCTATAATTTTATTATTTTGATCTAAGTTTTTTACTTCTAATTTCTTTTTCATATTTTTAGTTACGTCCTTTGTTTTTAATCCTATAAACAAATCTTTTATAAAATATCCTTTCACTTGTTATTTTATCATCTTTTATCATTTAATATTTCTAGATATCACAATATTATTTATCATGATATTTTAATGGATAAAATATAAAATCATATATTGAAAACGACAAAAAAAGGTTATGATATTAATTGAAATTAAATGCAAAACAAAAAAAAAATGTTTTTTGGTAGGTACAAGAAAAAAGATTAAAAAATATAATGTTTTACTAACATTATTTTTTAAAATTTGAACTAAATAAGAAAATTTCAAATTTCTAAAAACTAAATTTAATTTAGCCAAATTTGTGTGATCAACACAACTGCCGTGTTCTTAAAATATGTTCAAGTTTGTGGGCCGGGCTTAGGCCTGTATTTCGTTAAGGTCTTCTATTTACAACCCACTCCATGTTCGCGCCACTGACGTGGGACATTATTTTTAATTTGATGAAGACATTTTTTATATTGGGTATAATGAGTTCTGTAAATAATCAAATTAATCAAGGAAAATAAATTTTATAATTGATTTAGGTGATATTATATTATTATATTTTATGAATCTTGTCATAATAATAATATTATTATTATTATTAAACTATTATTAATATTTTTTTGTAATTTTAACTTATAATGACTGATTTTAATAATTTTTATTTATATTTAAATTTTATAACTTAAAAAATTATTTAAATTATTAAATTTGAATATTATTTTAAATGTAATTAAATGAAGAGAGATTGACGTACTTAATATATTAATGGGTTGGAAAGATTTTATTAAGTTTAAATTAATATTTTATTTTTATGAATTGAAATTTAAATATATGACTTCTCATGCTCTAATAAGAATGTGTTAAGAGTGTTCAAAAAGAACTTAACTAATAATTGAATTAAACTAATAAAATAGACCATGCAAACCAAATTAAACTAGTTTTCCTTATATTTAAGTGCTTTGAATTGAACAATTTTGAAATACAACAAACTGATTTTGGAAAGGAAAACTAAAGATAGATTAATAATGTATCTAAGTTTTTTTAATAAAGATAAATTAATAATGTATATAAGTTTTTATAATATTAGTTATTTTTTCAAAAAAAAAAATCATACAAAATAGCATGTACACGTTATTAATACCATTGTCCATTACAGAAGTACTTATATATTAAGTTTCGAAAAATAACTAGAATAATTAAGAATCTTATCTTAATTAGTAGAATTTATCGTCTCTAATAATGTAAAATAAAGAGAAAATTAGAAAAAAGTATCTAACCTCCGTATTCCAATATTCTAATTAATCAGTAAAAAAAAAAAAACAAATGGCTTGTAGTTTTAAAAAAATCATATATATCTGTATAAATATATATCCAATACAAAAACATGACAAAGCAAGTAGAAAGAAAAAATATTGGGAGGACACCGAGTCATGAACAATTTTATTTTATAAAATTCAGAAAAATATTCTATAAAAAAAATTTCTCAATTCAAATATAACTATTAAACATATTCTAGTGTAAAAAAAAATTAATTTAAATCAATCAATATCTAACTAAAAAATATTTTAAGAATAAGTAAATAGAAGATCTATTCCATAATAATTATATAACAAAATACAAAGCAACATTAATATTTTTCATAATAATATTTAGATAAAAAGTGGGCAAACAATTCATAAAATTTGATCTACTCCATTACTAAAATGATTACATCTATTATAGATTTAAATAATTTTGAATGAAATTTAGTCCAAATCCATACTTAAAAAAAGCTAATTTACTTTTTTTATATCTAAATATAAATAGTTTGATTGAAATTAAAATCTATAAAAATAGTTTGGATGTTTATAAATCAGTTTTTGATACCGAATTCAATGATTACTTTTTAAATATAAAAAAATTTTAAATCATGGAAAACAAATATATTTAAAATATAATAGTTAGTAATATGATATGATTAAGAAAACAAAAATAATGATATTTAATTTGAATAATCTTTGATATCAAATTACATTCATAAATGACTAAACATATTTATTGAAATAACTATTAATAAAAAAATTAAATATGATTTACAAAATATATGTTTCATATCTATTTTCAATTTCACAATTATATTTATTGTAAAACTATAGGAGATATTAGTATCTTTAACATAGATTTGTACTTTTACCCGATCTATTTACATTCCTAAAAGCATCAAACTTGTGAGAGAAAAGAGAAAAAAAAATAAGAAAAAGAAATGTAAAAATACCTGTATAGATTGAGATAACCGAGCAATAAGAATGTTGGAATATTGGTCTAGGGTATAGATGCGACTTGATAGGTAAAACTGGGGAAGGAAGTAATTGTTTATGTAATCATTGCTGCCTATGTTCATGTAATACAAACACTTGTTAAGATGTTGCTTAGCTTTGTCCAAACCTCCAACTTTGATGCCAATTCTCCAATATATGGCTCTGTGGTTTAGCATCTGTACTCCCAAATTCACATTCGCACCCTGCATAATTTGATTTGCAAAATCAAATATTGACATGATAAATGGTCAAGAGACTTTGAAATATTTTGTTCTAATAAACAAAACTATTTTCAAAACACCGAGTATTCAAAACATTTCTGTTATGTGATAATATTACCATATGTGTGCCACTCTCAGGGCGAATTCCAGCTGACCCAGATGCATAGTTCACACCCTTGAGTATGTCTGAGCCACTAGTGTTTGCAAATGGTGGGATGAAATTCTCAAATCCCAGATGTTGAGCTGCATTAACAGTGAAACACTAATTAGTGAGCTAAATACAAAACTGTGTCTGTGTGTGGGGTTGTGGGAAAATAGAATTGGGATATAGATTTTATAATAGGTTATGCACTAATCATTTAAAAACTTTTCACATTGTCTTATGATACGAGATTTCAGTATATGATAAACTTGTTTATGATCTTAAGCATGGATAACAATGTTACGTACCAATTAGGTCAATGGAGGTTTGTCCATTGGTAAATCTTCCAGTTGGGCCTAATGGGAAGTCAACACCATATGGTCTGTAATTGGTCTTTGTAGTTGTTGGAAGATTGTTGTTATTTCCATTATCAGATAGAGAGTCCCCAAAGATAAAAAGGCAAGGCACTTGTGATTCTCCATGGACACATTGTTGCTTGCAATTTAAAGCCAAATAAAGAAGAGATAGAAATAACCATAGCTTAGTTTTCGCTTCCATATACAAAAGGCTAAGAAAAAAGAGGTTGCTGGGTTATTAGTGAAACTAATGAAAGCTGCATATGTATATATAGAGTGTTTTTGTGTCCAAGTTGAACTTTTTTTCCTTTTCTTACAACGAAAACAGTGCTGAAGGCCGAAAGTTTGACAAAAAAAAGAAACTTTCCTATTATTAGCAAAGAAAGTAACACAATTGTTAATTAAGGTGACGAGTTTGACAAGTTTTGTTACTGATAAAAATATAGGGTTTAAAGGATAAGAACTTGTTTTCAATTTTGCACCATTGAACACGAGTTCCCAGAAGTATGTGCGGCCATTTGTTCCATTCATCTTGTTCCTGTTTTTGCATTTGTTCCATTCGTCTTGTTGATAAGTGAACACCAAGAACAGACAGATGTTTTTGTTTGTTTCTTTTATTAAGCATTTGATGTAACATGATTTGATAACAATCGATTCTAGTAAAGAATTCTCCTGTCTTCAATGAAATATGATATATTAAAAATGTTTGAAATCACATAGTGGATAAAAGTAAATAAGTTTAATAATATATAAGTGAAGAGACTCAAAATTTTTAGGTTGAAAATCGTATTAGATTCTTTGGCATTACTAGTTTGTAGTGCATTTTTGATAAAAAAAAAAAAAATCCTTAATTTTTTTCTATACCATTGTCAAAAGACAAAACTCTTTGAACTATGAAGACTGATTTTAGTTTGCGCCAAAATATCTTCTAACTGAAATTCACATTTGAAGATTAATTATCTTGAACCGTAAAAATAAATGAAGTAGGTTTTGTCTCTGAAAACAAAATATTCTCCATAATGGTTGAATCATCTTTGACGGCACATTAAATTACCTACACTCATTTAACCCTTATATATATATTATTATTTTATTAATATATAATATTTTATTAAAGAAAAGAATGTGAAATGAAAGTGCACTCTGAATAGTTGTGTTAAAATAACTTTTTTCTTAAGGCTTTGGTGTTAGAAATCTATCCTTTGAAAAAATTTACCATTCTAGGTATATTATTTTTAAGAAATTAATAAAATTTCTAAATTGTAAAAAAACTCTAAAATTAGATAAATCCGTATTTTATAAATATAATTATGTTTGATATAATTATTTTTATATAATTTTTTGACATTGAAGTCATATTTACCAAATACGACTTTGTAAAAAGGAAGTTAAAAATTCATGTTTATCAAGTACAAATTTAGTATAAAACAAAAATAAATTTTGTTCTAAGTGTGGTTTAGTAAAAAAAAGTAAAAATTGTGTTTACTAAATACAACTTTAATAAATATATATATATATATATATATATATATATATATATATAACAAAATTCTATATGTGAAATACGAGTTTTATATTATTAAAATAAGAAAAAATAAATAAAGTCATGTTTTTGGAACACGATTTCTTTAAGAGGAAGCCATGCTTCTGAAATACAACTTACCAAATTTTATAATTTTTTTACAATTGGTTCATTATAGTAATTTCTTATATCAAATTTTATAACCTTTTTACAATTAGTTCATTATAATAATTTCTTAGAAAAATACACCAGAATGATAGATTTTCCCAGTACGTCATCAAAACATGCACTCTTTAATATTTTAGTGGACAAGATTCTTAATTAAAAACTATATAGAAAGAGTTGGAGACAATAATAGACTTGTGAGTTGTGAAATGGAGAAAGGAAAACTTGTGGATTTGGGAGATGTGTCAATTTTTTTCTAAAAAAATAGAGGGAAGATTCGTAGAAAATATTTCGAAGGTGAAGAAGAGTTTGGGAGGTTTTCATATGAAGAATAAAGAAGGAGATACGAAGGGAAGTAGTGTGCTTAAAGATTTGGAAGTACGAGGTCTACATGGAATGACCAAAGTGTTCAAGTCAACGAAGTTATGAAAAGGTTACTAAGTGTGAGTTTAACTCTCATATTTAGTAAAAATGAGAAAGTTGAACAACATATTAAAAAGAAGACCATAAATCAATTGTCTCATGATGTGTTTGGATTTAAATATAGATTTAAGAGAGTGAAAAGTTATAGATTTAAGGTGTAAGTGAGTAGAAAACGAGTTTATCTATTAAAGGAAAGATTATGAAAAATAAAATGCAAAAGGTTTATAAAAAGTTATGAATGATGAGATAGGTGTGATTGATATTTTATTTTTTTTAATTGATAAAATTATAAGATTAAAATTTGCTTTTGTGATAAAAAATAATTTAAAATAAAAATAAGATTAATTTGTTGGGTATGATTGATAAATTTTTATTTTTAAATTGATGAAAATATGTAATTATAAAGTTGTCCTAAGAATTAAAATTAATTTATAATTAAATATGATTAACTTGTTGCATGTCATTGATTTTTTATTTTTAATTTATGAAATTGTAAGATTAAGTTTTTTCTGTTGTGATTAAAATTAAATTCAAAAGAAATGCAACATTTATGTGTTATTAAAAAATTATTGTCAAAATGATTCATCAAGTAAGTTCAATAAAAAAAAATTAGAATTACATTTTATAGATGCAAATTTCTTCAAATTGGAATCTAAAAAAAGTAGAACTAGAAATAATTGGAAAATTTTTTATTGAACTTGTAAATTTCATAAAATTAATAAAAACAATATCATATCATTAAACTAAAAACTCACATTACCATAATAATATTAAAATATGAAATAAATACAATACAAATATCAATACAAAGCATTGCAGAGGTCGTAACTTAATGCTCCAACCAAGCAATTCTATGGTGCTTTGTCAAAGGTATGCATGTTGATCTTCAAATAAATAAAAAAATTCCCAAATTATTCAAAATCTTACTTAAATAAAAATATAAAATAAATAACTTTCTAAAATTATTCAAAATCTTAAATAAATAAAAATTTAAATTATTTAAAATTATACTTAAATAAAAATATGAAATAAAAAAATATTTATAAATCATTCAAAATATTACTTAAATAAAAATGAAATAAGTAAAATTCCTAAAATATTCAAAATCTTAAATTAATTAAAATCCTAAATAAAAACCTTAAATAAATAACATTCCTAAATTACTCTAAATCTTACTTAAATAAAAATATTAAATAAATAACATTCTTAAATTATTCAAAATTCTAAATAAATAAAAATTCTAAATTATTCTAAATCTTACTTAAATAAAAATATAAAATAAATAACATTCCTAAATTATTCAAAATTCTAAATATTAAAATCCTAAATTATTAAAAATCTTACTGAAATAAAAATATGAAATAAATAGCATTCTTAAATATTTAAAATTCCTCAATAAATAAAAATTTGAAATTATTCAAACTCATACTTAAATTAAAATATGAAATAAATAACATTCTTAGTTATCCAAATCCGAAATAAATAAAAATACTAAATTATTCAAACTATTTCTTAAATAAGTATATGAATAAATAATATTCCTAAATTATTCAAAATCTTAGATAAACAAAAATTCTAAATTATTCAAAAATTTTACTTATATAAAAATCTGAAATAAATAATATTTAAATAAATAAAAATCCTAAATTACTTAAAATCTTACTTAGATAAAAATATAAAATAAATAAAATTTTTAAATTATTCAAAGTCCTAAATAAAAAGAAATCCTAAATTATTTAAAATCTTAATTAAATAAAAATATCAAATAAATAACGTTTCTAAATTATTCAAAATTCTAAATAAATAAAAATATGAAATAAATAATGTTCATAAATTAATTAAAATCATAAATAAAGAAAAATTCTAAATTATTTAAATTTTTACTTAAATAAAAATATGAATTATATAACATTCATATATTAATCAAAATCCTAAATAAATGAAAATTATAAAATTTTTAACTTAAATAAAAATATAAATTAAATAACATTTCTAAATTATTCAAAATCCTATTAAAAAAATCAAGCCTACTAGAGGATTGAGACAAGGCGACCTTATGATCCCATTTCTATTCCTTATAATTGTTGAGGGACTCCTTATAATTGTTGAGGGACTAATAGGTTGGTAGGACAAGCATCTAAGAAACAACTATATCAAGGAGTTAGGTTTGAAGAGTGATGGTAGACTTACTTTAGTTCGTTGATGATACATTGTTTTTATAAGACTAAGCTTAAGAATATCATGGTGATAAAAAAGTATATTGAGGTGCTTTGAGCTTGTGTCAGAATTAAAAGTTAATTTCGATAAAAGTAAGAAAAGTGGAGGTGGAAATAGGAAAGGACATTATGTAGAATTATGCTACAATCTTACATTGCAGCCATATGTCATTTCCATTTAGGTTCCTAGGTATGCCAATCCGGGAAATCTAAGAGAAATAATAATTTTGGCATTAGGTGATGGGAAACGTAAAGAATAAGCTAACTAGATGGAAAGGTATGGGCAAAAAGAAAACAATTTTGGCATAAAGTGGTGGAAAAAGTAAAGAATAAGCTAAATAGATGGAAAGACATGGATGGGTATGCCTTATAAAATCAGTTATCTTAGTCCTTTCATTATTTTACCGATCAATCTTCAAGGCACCAAAAAGAATATGCAAAGAGATCACAAAAATCCAAATGAGCTTTCTGTGGGATTAGAAACCAGAGGATAGAAAGTTAGTGTGGATTAAGTGGGAAAACCTATGTAAAGTTAAGGAAAAAAAGGGGATTGGGAGTAAAAGACATTAAAAAGTTTAATATACCATTTTTTTGCTAAATGGAAATGGAGATTAGGAGTGGAAACTCAAGGTTTGTGGAAGGATATTTTTGACTCTAAGTATGACACGTGGAGGTTTAAATACGAGCATTAGAGTGAAGAATGAATCTTGGTAGTGGAAAGATGTATGTAAAATGGAGGAATGGAAGGATGATAATTGGACCTCAAAAATACCCTGGAGAATGGAAAGGATAGTATAGTAAATAGAACAAGAGTGTGGATTTATGTAGGTAATAATAAGTCAATCCCCTAACACATGTAGCACAAATAGATGGATCTAGAAAGGAGGGGATGAAGGAGTTTTTTTCGGTAAAATCAACATATAAACTAGTGTAGTGCAACGTTGATGGGAAGATACCAATGTACTTAAATTACTTTGGAGTCTAAAGACTATTCAGAGTGCACAATTCTTAAGGTGGAAGGCGTACGTGTGAGGCTGGTATTTCCCAATCAAAGAAGAACCAAGTATTGCTTGGACACAACAATTAGGCAACTAGAGGTCAAGTACTACTACACACACACATATATCATGTGTTCCTCCACTTAAAAGGAAGAGCCACTATCACTTAATCATTCAGCAAACCTTGTTAGTGCCGAGCATTAACCAGGAATAGGCCAAATGTCCCGAAGTTTCAAATGAGCCATCGTGGATGACACATATACTTTAATTCATCAAAAAGGAGACTGTCCAAAAGGGGATGAAAAATTGAAGGGCTGAAAAATTACTCAATATACAATAATAGCAAAGATTTGTATAAGAAAAGTCATGTGCATCAACTCTTTAAATGTGTGTCAAAGGTCCACGCTAAATACATCTTTCAAGAGTTCCTATTGTGATTATTGTATATTTTTATTATATATATATATATGTTTTTATTTAGTAATATTCCATGAGATATGATTAGTTATATTGGGTAAGTATTGCTTGTATTAGTGGATCTTGAACGGATCTGTAGGAGAAAGTTTAGGAAAACACTGCTGCATATATTTTAATCTTCTGATAAATAAAGGAGTGAGGTATTTTGTCATGTTATCAGAGTCACACCCATATACACCCAACATATTGAATCATGACTGAAGAACCCAATGATGGCACTCATCAATGAAAAATTATCTCACTTTACGACATAACCACTCTTGACAATCGTGGTCTCTTGATTACGCATGTACAATTGAAGGGCGAAAAGTATGATGAATGGGCTTGTTCGTTAAGAACGACTTTGAGAGCGATGAAGAAATTTGGCTTTATTGATGGGTCAATCAAGAAGCCGATGGATGACTCAACAGATCTTGAAGATTGGTGGACCATTAATTCCTTATCGGTGTCCTGAATTCGAAACACCATTGAATCATCTCTCTGCTTAACGATCTCACATGTCAAGATAACACAAAACTTATGGAATGATATTCGCGACCGATTTTCATTGGTCAATGGACCAAGAATTCAGCAAATAAAATCAAATCTTGCTGAGTGTAGACAAAAAGTAATGAGCATTGTCAATTACTATGGAAAGCTGAAACAGTTATGCGATGCATTGGCGAATTATGATCAACCACCAACTTGTAAATGCGGAGGATGTATACGTGATCTTGGATCAATTCTTGACAAAAAAATGAGAAGAGAAATGGGTACATACCTTTCTTATGGGGTTAGATGACACAGTATATGACACTATTCGTTCTAATATTTTGGCACCCATTCTGTTGCCGAATCTAAACAAAGTTTACTCGATTCTAATTCAAGAAGAATGAGTACAGACCATGGCACTTGGGAAAGAAGACAGAGGAGAGGTAATGGCTTTTGCTGTTCGTGGTCGAGTGGATGGAAAAGGCAAAACAATGATTTGATCCCATTGTAAACGTAGTTAGCATGACACAAAATCTTGCTTTGCACTCATTGGATACCCCGAGTGGTGAGGTGATAGACCGCACACCGACGGAAAGAATGGAGGTCGTGGTAGGGGATCGCAATCCTCGCTGCAGTGAACAGAAAAAGGGGGAGGCCAAGACCGTGGTGTTGTGCGGGTCAATGCAGCCTAGACCATACTTGTAAGCTCAACCATAGGAAGTACATCAGATGGGAATGACATGGAATCTCTTGGGCTGAGCCCTGATCAACTCCAGGCTCTGATGAAATTGCTAAAAGATCAAAATAATCATCCAACTGAGAAGATGACTAGGATACCGCGTATTACGGCTTTGAAAGTTGAAAAAGGGGTGTCTTTGGATCTTTGGCATCAACGATTGGAGCATCCGTCTATGCAAGCTACCAAGATGTTTCAGGTGTAGACCTTAAGAAAGGTACTGAAAATTTAAATAAATATTGTGATATTTTCCAAAGAGCAAGACAAACGAAAAATAAATTTCTCGTAAGTGATTTTAGAGCATCGATGCTTTTGAATTAATACACTGTGATTTATGGGGCCCCTATAGAAAAGATTCTTCATGTGAAGCATCCTATTTTTTAACTATTGTTGATGATTACTCTAGAGTTATGTGGATTTATTTGTTGATTGATAAGGAAGAGGTGTCAAGTACTTTGAAAATGTTTTTCTCCATAGTGGAATGTCAGTTTAATAAACAAGTGAAAATTATAAGGATCGATAACGAAACAAAATTTACTTGCATGAAAAATTATTTTCTTGAAAATGAAATAATTTTTCAAACATCTTGTACGGGGACACCACAACAAAATGGGTGTGTTGAACGTAAGCATCAACATATATTAAATGTAACTTGAACTTTGAGATTTCAGGGATGTTTATCTATTGAATTTTGGGGAGAATGTGTTCTCACGGCTAGTTACTTGATAAATAGGACCCCTTCCTCAGTTTTGAATGGAAAGACTCCTTATAAAATACTTTTTGATTATGATCTTACCTATGATCATCTACAAGTTTTCGGATCATTATGTTATGCTTATAAATAAGAAAGGTTAGGCGATAAATTTGTTGGATATAGAAGTAGGAGATGTATTTTTGTTGGATATCCATATGGGAAAAAGGGATGACATTTGTATGATATAGAAATTAATGAATTTTTTGTCTTACGAGATGCCAAGTTCTCAAAAACAGACTTTCCTTTTGCTTATCTTCCTAAAGAAGACTTTCCTACAATTTCTAGTTTAGGCGGGTCTGATGTTGATTTCGAGGAGTTTGATGGCTTGAGAAAAAAAAGATGGAGCAAGACATGTCGATCATGCTGTGCCTGATGCAATACCAATGCAATTTGAAGTTGATGTTATTCCGCCGATAAATAATATTTCTGTACAGGAACGAAATGAGCAAGATGATCAAGAATTTCATGAGGAATTATTGGGTCGAGGTCACAGACAGAAACAATCATTAGTTTTGTTGCATGACTATGTCACTCATACAATACCAAAATTGAGTTCATTCCCACTGACACCTAAACCGCAGCATTCCTCAATAATACATGTAGATCGTGAAACTGTGACATATTCTGAGGCATTAAAAGATGAAAGATGGCGACATGTAATGCAACATGAGATACAGGCATTGTGATTATTATATATCTTTATTATATATCTATTTTTATTTAATAATATTCTATGAGAAATGATTGGTTATATTGGTAGGTATTGATTGTATTAGCGGATCTTGAACGGATTTGAATGGGTCTGTAGGAAAAAGTTTAAGGAAACACTATTGTATATATTTTAATCTTCTGATAAATAAAGGAGTGGGTATTTTGTCAGTTCCATAGCGAGGTTTGTGACCTTCACTCTGGAGGAAGAACTATGGCAAACAAAGTACTTACTACAGGATATTATTGGCCGACTATGAACAGTGGTTGTGCAGAATATGCGAAGAAATGTCAAAAATGTTAAGAGCATGGAAATTTAATGCATGTCACACCTGATGTCTTGCACCATATCATTTTCCCGTGGTTGTTTGTTAGGTGGGGCCTCGATGTTGTCGACCTTTTCTCTCCTTAGGAAAGGACAATGCAAATTTCTATTGGTATGGGTTGATTACTTCACTCTAAATGGATAGGAACAAAGCCGCTAGCATCTATCACAATAAAGAATATATAGAGATTTGTATAGAAAAACATTGGTTGTCGGTTCAGCCTTCCACACATGATTATATCGAATAATGGTCGACAATTCATATACCGAAGGCTACTATAATTTTATGAGGAGCTCAACAAACGTCACTTTACTAACTCAGTTGGTACCCTCAAACAAACGGTCAGATTGAGACAAGGTCGAGACAACAAATAAAGTTATCATTAATGAGTTGAAGAAGTTGTTAAGAATAGTCAAAGGAAAATGAATCGAAGAGTTACTCAAGATATTGTAAGCATATCATTGCACTCTCAATTTTTCACCCAATAAATATATTTTTATATAAGAATAAAAGTAAGATGTAATGTTTTTTTTTTTCAACTTCCTCTTATTCACATTTGTTTTTTTTTTCTTTTACTTGTTTGTTATTTAGATGTTGTTCCTCATTTGTTACTATTTTTTTATTAACTTTAATATTATCTTTTATTACTGGATATTGTTATTTCAATGTTTATTGTTTTAGAATATTTTTGGATTTTCTCTCCAAAGTTAGAGAAAAAGATATTTTTAGGATAAAAAAATATTTTTTTATTTTTATCACTAAATTCTTAAATGTTTCAATAAAATTTTATAAGATCAAGTTTTTGAACCTAGATATGACTTAATTCATCAAAAACTCCTTAAGTAATTTTGTTCTAAAGTGAAAAAATTGTAACCATATTAAAAAGGTGACTAAAGATAGCTCTTTCTAAATTACTTAAAATAAAATAGATAATTTAATTATTCGTTAAATTGAAAGTAATTAATAAATAAATGTTTGAGTTTTAAATTATTTAATAAAATAATTAAAAATATTGTCAAAAATTTTAAATTCTAAACCTTAAACACTTTTTAATTTTTAAAATATAATAAAATTTGTGACAGTTTCAAACTCTCAGAAAATGTAAAAAGTGAATAAAAAAATATATTTTGTGGTGACTTTTACGCTAATATTTTTTTTTCTTTTCCAAAATATAACACCGACGTCAAAATATGTTTATCACTCTGAATATCATTTTACCTTGATAACCGTTTTTAACTGTCGACATTCGTAATTTTAATTATATATAGGCATTTTTCTTTTTGTATAGTTCTATAGTTCTATATCAGAAGAATCTATTTCTTAGTGTTGGTTTAAACCATAATCATGAAGTGTCACACTGTAGATGAAAAAGTTATTATAATGAAAGAAAAAGAAAACAAAAATACAGCGAACAGTGTTGAATCAATTCTCTTATTATTTCCTTTGGAAAATAAAAAATACACCTCCTACATTTTTTTCATACAAAAACTTTACTTGGTACTACTCACAGGCCAAATTCATAATTGGTGTTGTCAGATCTAAAGAAAAAATGTGAATGGTGACATGAAGAAGCTTTACACCCAACACTTCATGGCAATCATCATCATTCCTCCACCCATATTCCTTCCTTACATATACCTATCACATTATTTTGCACATCTTCAAATATTTTCTATATTTTTGATGAAATAGATTTTGTGGCATAATCGTGAACAATCATTTGATAACTTGTCCCACCCATAATAACGTAGGCAAAAGTAAAAGCAAAATCAAACAACAGTGTACGGTCGTCAAGACTGGAGAATATGGCTTCTCTTTTGCTTTTCCTTTTGATGCTTATGTTTTCTTTACCTTTTCATTCCTAATAAAATGCATCCAACTGAATATAGTGCTCACTGTTAAATCCATCACATGAAACAGTGAAAAGGTTAATGAGTAATGATGTTCTATGATTCTTTATTGCTTCTTTCTTCCCTCACTTTTGTCTATCTTCATAGACATTTATAAGTTAAAGGATTAATCATCTTGTGTGATTGGACGAGTTTTATTAATAACAATTATTTTAAAATAATAAAGTAGAAGTTAATTATTTGTATTCTTTTTTCTCTTTAATTTCAATTTAATATTTATCTTTCCCCCCTTGTACGAGTGCTAATTTATGCATATAGGAAGTTTTGTTTTCTTGTTGGTGGTAAGATTTCGTAGTCGAAAGGCACCTTCAACAGTAATTTGTAATTTTTTGTTCTATTTTTTTATTTTATTTTGTTTCCGAATTTCTATTAATTTTCACAATTTAAAAATTTATATTTTTAATCCTATCTTTAATTTTGTATATTTTTATTTTAATTAAATCTAAGTTAATACTTCGAAGTCTACTTATTATTTTTTGTCATGTGTTAAATACATATCCATATTCTTATATAAAAATACATTATTTAATAAATTTTTTTAGTATTATCTTTTAATTGAACATTTTTATCCTTTAATAATTAAAAATAATTTATTTATTTAATAAAATAATAGTTAAATAATTTTTTACTTAAAAATAATTAAATAATTTTTTTATAACTACATAATTTTTAATACTATTTTTAAAAAATTATATATATATATATAGTAAATTGCATTATTTTTCTATCTTTTAATTAATTATTCATAAAAATAATATAATTACTATACCATTATATAAAGATGATATGGTATGTGGTAACTTCCTTTGGCGTCATCTTTTAATGAACAATTTTACCCTTTATTAAATAAAAAATAATTTATTTATTTATTTAATAAAATAAATACTTGGTTAATTGCTTTTATTTTAAAAATGAGCCTTTTATTAAAAAAAACTTCTCTTATTTCAAAATAACTAAATAGTTTTTTTTTTCTGAAATTACATAATTTTTTAATATTATTTTTACACAATTATATTTAGCATATAAAATACTAAAGTTATACATAATTATTTTAATTATTTGTGATATTAGGAAGTGAGTTTATTAAGTTTAACTCAATCTTATAAACTCGACTTTTAAAGTGAGGATAATCTCACTTATATATAGTAAATTAATCTTATTTTTAATCAATATGAGATCTTAAACATATAAAAGATAAAATAATTATAAAAGTAATAAAATTATGATAAATGTAAATGTGTTTTTTCCCATGTATAAAGGAATAAAAATAAAACATTATGATGCAAACCAAAACTCATGATATATCCTTAATACTATTAGGAGATTATCAATGAAAACTAAATCTCTCAAAGCATGTGGTAAAATTTTTGAGGAAAGATTTAGTGCAAAGACCACTTATAGGTTAACTTTGGATGGTGCTAATTGTCACTTGAGCACAGACTTTAGAAGGAAAAAGTAATTAAGGCAATTAACCAATATAGACGTACTAAAACTCTAGGCCTAAATGGTTAGAACTTCAACTTCACTAAGAATAATAGGTGAGTTATCCTTAAAGATTGTAATGTTTCGTTATAACATTAGCGCCTAAGAAGGAAACCTTGTTTATTCGGACGAGTTTAGATCAATTTTATTGATTGGTTGTATATAAGGTCATAGTAAAGGGGCTGGTAAATAAGAACTTCCAAAAATTATACATAGTAGTCAATCAACTTTCCTAAAAGAGAGAGACCTTCGTGATAGTATATTGGTAGCAAATGAAGTGATGAATGATATAATTAAGAGAAAAAGGAGAGGGATAGTAGTTAAGGTTGACTATAAAAAAGCATACGACTCAGTGGTTTTGAATTTTTTGTGTACTATATAATAGGTGGGTTGGGCTTTAATTAGTAGTAAATGGATAGGATGAATAAAATCATATATGGAATTTTCTATTATCTCAGTTTTGGTGAATGGTATCCAACAATGAAGGTTTAGTAGGTATGATGATAGACACTAAAAGAAAAATATATATATGAAGAGGTGAAAGTAGGAAATAATGGTATTGAGGTGAGTTTATTGCAATATGTGAATGACATTTTATCATTTGTGAATATAAGTACCAAAATATTGTTGTAATAAAAAAATATATTAAGAATATTTGAAATGATATCTTGTCTTAGCGTTAATTATCATAAAAGATAAATAAGAGCAATTGGGATCACCAATGATGAATTGTATCAGTACTCAGTGATCCTAAATTGTAGCCATATAGACATGCCTTTAAAATATTTGGGAATGCCTAAGAAAAGTAAAATTCTAGGAATATGTGGTAAAAAATGTAAGGAACAAATTATCAAGGTGGAATTGTAAAGTGTTAGATTGGGTCTATCTTATAAAATTTATACTTACAGCTCTACCAATGTTCTATTTATATTTTTATAAAGCTCCAAAAAGCATGTGTAAGAATGTAACCAAAATTCTAAAAAACTTTCTTTGGTGGTAGGGATATCAAGGTAGGAAGATTTCACGATCAAATGGGAAAATATGTGCAAACAGAAGGAAGAAGGTGGGCTAGGTATTAAAGATATAGGAAAATTTAACATAGCCCTATTAACTAAATGGAAGTGAAGACTTGGAATGGAGAGCCAAGGATATAGGAAGGAGGTTTTAGACTCAAAGTATGGATGAATGAGGAACTTAAATAAGGATATAAAGGGTGAAAAAAAATTATGGTGGTTGAGATATTTGCACTTATTATATGGTGAAGGAACGTTAGAGAATTGGTTTCACAGTAAAATAAGACGGGTAGCAAGAGATGAGACTCACTAAATTTTGGAAAGATACGGTTCGAAAAGAACCTCGTAGACTAAGATTACCCATATTGTATGCTATATAAACCTGTAAGGATAAGACAATTTGTGAGCTTGAAACACTACAAAAAAAACTCGATATACTTATGCATTATTACATATGGATTTTTATTCATAAGTAAATTCAGCATTACTAACGAGATTTACATACAGATCAGTTTTCTGTAGAAAAAATTGTAAGTAAATTATTTATGACTTTTATCTACTGAAAAATTCTTAAGTATTTACATATAGATAAAAATTCGTAGATAAATTTGACATTACTTACAAAATTTACCTACGAACTTGTTACTTACGAAAAAATTTGGAGATAATTTATCTACACATCTAAATTTGTAGGTAACCTACAATTTTTTCTATAAGTAATATTAATAATTAATTTATTTAAATTATTTTTTTATTATTATTAACATTACTAATATTATTATCAATATTATTATTATTATCAATAATATTAATATTATTACTATTACTAATGTTAATATTAATTATAATATATTAACAATATATTATTAATATTACCATTAATATTATATATAATGTTATTTTTATTAATTTTTTTGTCATTATTATTATCATTAATATTATTTTTATTAGTATTATTCATATCATTATTAATAATAATATTATTATTAACATTAAAATTATTATTATTATTAAAATTACTTTTCATATTATTATTATTAATATTATTTGAAAGAAATAATAATAAGAATAATTATTATTAACATTATTAATAGTAATAATATTATTATTCGAAATAAACAATTATTTTTATTTGTCCAAATATTTTGATACATGCCACCCACACACATCTCTACACAAATTATCTTTTCTGCTAAAGCTTATTAACTGAAAGTCTAAAAAATAGTCCTCAGCTGAAAAGTAGTATGTTGTCAAGACTCTTATCTATCATTTTTCAAATTAGATTTATCACCTTATATGTGAAAAATAAGTGCTTAATCTTTCTTCACATGTTCAACAAATAACATATATTCTATCACTTACTTGTATTTCTTTTTTGAACCAATTGTTCGGCATTGAAACCTTATTAAGCAAAACTTTTATTTTTCAGAATTTATCCTTGTCATTCCCTTTAATATAGTTCTTTACCTCTTATAAGATGATTTTACTGTATACACTTTTCTCTCGATTCTATAATTATTCATTCTCTATATCCCTTCTCATCCTACTCTCTTAAACTTACAATATGAAATCTTCAATCATTGGTTTTTCCCATTCAAACAAGTTTTTTTCTCCAGTTCATTGACTTCTCCAATTTATTTCCTTGCCACTCACCTACATCCAGGACCAAAGCTTCTTTTTGGTTTGAGTTAACAAAAATTTTAGGATATTTATCTTTCAACTTGTATTCTCCTAACCAATATCCTCTCACAATTGTATTTTGTTCCCTGTGTCTACTTTTCAAGTAATCTATCCACCTAGTTTTTCCTACCCACACATTCTCATGAGATCTCTCCACCACCTAGATTCATTGGAATTTGCTTATTTATATATATATATATATATATATATATATATATATATATATATATATATATATATATATATATTGAGACTCCTCTATAATCTATATATACTGATATAACCTGATGGGGTAGGTCCTAAGTATTTTTGGCTGGAAAGACAATTGGAAGTTGAGCATGAAATGATAAATGCTTATAGATCCTCACTCATCTCTAATTGTGTTAACAATTTTTTATAAAGATTGAAGTATCTCTAAAATATTTCTTTCTGTTCAATTTATTCATTGTCAATAAAAAAAAATACCAGTAAAACATGTTGTATAATTAAAAAAATCACATTACGCAACAATATAATTAGGAGCGAAGATATGTTCTTATAGACTGCTTTATAATAATTCTTCCAAAATTTCACAAAATCCTATCAAGCAAAGAAAACTAATGTGTTTAATATTTTAAACCATTTAATTTAAAATTTAATTTTAAAAGGGTGTGAAATACCTAAACACTAATTCAAAAGTAACAGTCGTATTAGTTTCGGATATTTTCGTGTATTCATAGTAAAACAACTACAAAGATATATTAATTAAAAGTTTGATTTTACGGAGCATGTGCACATGAATCAATCAACAATGTTGTTTCAAATTTAATCGATAGTTTTGAATCAAGTATTGAATATGTTAAAAAAAGATAAAAATATAAGTTTTACTGTGTGATAATAAAAGTTAATTTAAATATGTCGATATCATCCAATTATTTTGTCATCCATGATAAAATATTGTTTTTCTAATAGTTGAAATAATTGCAAATATAAAAACCTTCATTGATATAATAAAATTAACTCTATACCGCGCTTTCCGCTGAATGCATGGAAAGAAGAGGAGGGTAGGGAACCAAGAAAAAGTAACAGAAATTAAGAGAAAAAATTATTATAAAAATTAACTGAAAAAATTAGCTTCAGTTTTCTGCATGCTTAGAAAACTTAGCCAATCTCGTCATGCTACAAATATGCATTGCAGGGAGAGTGAAAAGTGTGCATTAATTTATTTTAACCTAAAGGCTAAAAGCCTATTTGTACTAATATATGCTTTTCTTTCACTGGAAATTCTCTTTTTTAAGGCAAAGGCATGAAGCACAACACATCAGAGATGAAACAAACTGTGCAATAATGGACTCCAAAGCTTGTCCTTTCCTTTGCCCCCACTACTCCACAACGTCCCTCCTTTTATCAAAAATTAAAGCCACCATTTTCAAAAGGGGTCAGCTTTCAGCATTCAAAAGAATATGCATGGATATCTCCTTTCAACCCTTCAATAGTTTTCTAACAGCAAACTTTTTAGCCCTCATCAAGCACTCAATACCCACCTTTTCCTCTCTGCAAAGTTTCCAGATACTTAATTCTGTTCCTCCAATTCCAACTTCAACATCATACATCTTTTTCTTTTATTGATATTTTCCCATTTCACATAGAGGAACAACACAAAAATCAAGATAATTAAACTTTACAATTAAAAGATTTTTTCACACTCCAATTTTACTCTAGATTTACTTACACATATCTCTCTCTCAGTTTTTCCTTTTGTTCAACACATTATTCTCTGTGTTCCTTGCAAAGTGTACATTCTCAAATGAGTGTGGAAAAAACCATTTTCATCGAATACTTGTCTTCAAATCAAATCCACCCGTTGGTTGATGAAGTGTGGCAAATGGTTTTGCACACCAACACCAAGGAAATCCCTAAACTGCCCTCCTCCATTTTCTTCATTCAGTACGTGTCTACGTTTGGGAGGGTGCATTTGTGACAAGTCACATGCAGAGTTATCTGGTTCAGTCCCAAGAGTGCTGAGAACTAAACTTGAACCGTACATGCTACTAAACTTGTTACTGCTATTCCCATCTTGACCTTGGGTACTGCTTCCACATTTCAAACCTATGCTCCCAAGCCATGAAGGGTCACTTGAGCTTGATCCGATTTGAGCAGCTTTTTGCAACAAAGCTGTGGCTGACATGTTTGCTGTTGAACATGTTTGGTGGGGTTGGTGTTGGGAACTATACAAAGAAGGAACACTTGAGTTGCCTAGGGGAAGTGATGTAGTTGTGCTTGTTGTTAGCTTTTGGATGTTACTGTCATTGGAAAGTTTAGTTCCAAACACCCAACTTAGTTGATAGTTTGAAGGTGGAAAATTTGAGCATTGGACTAGTGAGTTGCCACCATATGCTGTTGCTGAGCTTGTGGCAGATCCAAGTTGATGAATCTCACTCAAATTGTTGTTGACCATTGTTTCTTGAGCCTGAGGAGATGTTTGACCCATCCAAAGGGGTAGTCCCCTAGATGTTTGATTGCTTTTTTCTTCTGTGCTTGAAACTGGCTTGAAAATTGAAGAAAAATGGGTTGCCATGTTAGGGCCTAGGGAAGTTCCAATTACGTTGTAACCAATGTTACCGCCTAAAGAACCGTTAATGTCTGATGATGCATTTACCCTTGCTGTTTCTTCTGCCAAAGCATCACAGAAGGCCCTGTGAGTGATGAAACTGTCCCTCCTGCTCAACCAAAATTATTGGTAACCATAAGCAAAAGATAATAATATCAATAATAAATTAATAATCATCATCTAAAGACAAATCTAAATGTGTTTTGTTTATCAGTGTAACGATGACTCCAACTGTGTAGTACAAAATAGTAACAAAGTAAATATTTAGTGGCTAGATTATTTCTTGAAAACCTAAATACAAGCTCAAAGTTTATGTGATGTATAATTTATAGTAATAAAATGTTGCTTCTCCATTTTGGTGCATTGTAATTCGTGACGACTTAATCTCACTAAGATACGTTTGTTTCTCTCTTTCTAATCACTCAAATAATGCTATTTGGTAGCATCGTGGTAACAAATAGTTAGTTTTGGATTTTAATGCAATATTCGTACGAAGGTGAAGACAAACACATCTAACATCTGCTCAACAAAAGTACAAATGAGGGTATATAACATGATAAACATGACTAAGACATTATGACTTGTGCGATAGTAACTAGCCTATAGAGGTTATAGCCTCAAACTATATATTGCCAAGGAAAAACTGAATTAATAATTACATAATAGGTAAGTAAGATAATTCCAAATTAAGAACTTTTGTCGTTTAGGGCTAAGGCCTATCAAAAACTTGTGTGGCTTCCTTTGTTTTGAACTAACCTCGTTCTCTTTTTCTCTCCAGAAAGCCAAATAGAAAGCATCAACCCAGAGAGAGAGAGGGAGAGAGTTGGTTTTTACACCACTATATATATAGTCTGTTACCACTTTTACAAACTAAAAAACTTGATCCTATAAGATTTGGTAAGAGATTTGCCATGAGAAAATTCAGATGAATAGGTTAACTATAGTTACCTTGAAAAGATAGTTCCACAGTCACATTTGTATTCTCTGGTGCCACAGGTCTTGGAGTGTGCTTTCCAATCAGACTGCACGGCATAACGCTTTGAGCACTTCTCGCACTTCCACTTCTTTTCACCGTGCTTTCTGCAAAAGTGCTTCTTTATCCCAGTTAAATCTCCAAGAGCCCTTGAAGGGTCGTGGTGGACACAGCTCTTCTCTGGACACACATAAACCCTCTTCCTTGCTTCCTTCCCCGTTCTCTGCTTAAGCTTCCAAGGAAGGTTGTGTCCTCGTCGATGGAGTTGAAGATTCTGATCCCTCTGGAAACCTTTCCCACAAGTTTCACACAAGAATCTGTTGGTAGCCATGAGTGTCTTTGGTGATAAGGCTACAACTTCAGCTTCAGGATCTGTGCAAATAGAAAGATTCACATGTTAAATCATTTGTCTAACCATTTGCTTTTGTCTTTCCCTTGATGAAAAAGCAAATTGACTCTGAATATACACTGCAACATCAAAGAACTGGTGATGGAAGCTGTTCTTAGTCATCAATACTCATTTCATAATAAAACTAATGAATTGTTTAAAAAACTTACATAAGATTTTTTTCATAATTAATTTTAACTTTTCTTGTAATGAAACTTATGATGGTAAAGCTTATGCAAGAGATATCAATGAAGAAAGAATAGAGATACTGAAGATGAAAGAAACAAGCATATGCCTGGGTTTCCTGGGAGGTTTCTCTTCCTCTTCAAAGCAGGAGGAGGATTACTAGTTGAAGCAGCAGAAGCAGTTAGGTTCTGAGGGAAAGCATTTGTGATGATTTCTCCTTCATCCATCTTTCTGAGCATCTTCAAACTGTTTCTGATCAGATTCTGAGTTTGACTCAAACTACAATAAGAAACTCACACAGAGAGTTCAGTGAGGGAAGAAGTATTAGTGGCTGAATTAAGAGAAAACCCAAGAGAATGGGCAGGTAGCCTTGTTAATTATATATGCCTCCAACCCTAAACAGCACAAAGTGGTATATGCAAGATGGGATCTCTCCCTCTCTCTCTCTCTCATGTAATTTCAGTTGATTTAATTATCTACTTTTTAGGTGGAATATAATAAAATAAAATAAACCAAGATGCTGTTGGAGGCGGTGAAAAGTTAAAGAGGAAAGAGAGAGAGAGATAAAGGAGGAGGCAAAGAAAGTGAGAAGAAGTGAAGCAAAGGTGTATGATGACACATATGATGAGATCGGAGGAAAGTTAATCTCCATTTGGAATGATTATCCCATAATTGTTGCTGTTTTATGGTTTACTTTAATCCTTTCTCATCCAATAAGCTTTTCTGGTAATTTGTTTATTTTATAGTAAGAAATGTCACTATGCTTTTAGTACATATACATCGTGTGTGTATCTGAAGCCAGAGTGTGTATGAATGTACTGCAGTAGAGTGATGCTCAATTAGCTAGCAAGCAGAAACGAGCAGAAGCAGCAAATATGGTATTTCATCGCTTTAGTAGTATAATATGTACCCATCAAACTGTCCCATCCAAATCATTCCAAATTTTGTATGTTTTACAAGTTTTTAAACTTTTCTTTTTGGCAAAGTTATCTTTTAGCTTTTTTTCATTTCTATCGTGGGTTATGATATTTGGAGACCAATTAAAAAAACATTCACTTAATTATTTAAAATAATATTTTAATCATATTTATTTTTATTTTTTTGGTTTAAAATTCTAATACATATTATTAAATTATTAGAGTAGATTGTTAAATGAGTATATTTTTCTAGGGATCGGAAAGTATTATTTCCATCCATTTTAATAACAGGCTAAAGCAAATGTTAAATTTACTTTAAAATACTATTATTAATTAGCCTTTATTAATAATTTTTTCTATTCAAATTAAACTGTTGTTATAAAAGTTGATAATTAATAGTAAGAACATCATACTAAAAAATTATTTATCTGTATAAAATATTGTTGTTGGTATAATGTATAATACATACACTGATAGTTTAATTTTTATGTTAAACAAAGATTAATTACAATAATAAAGATATTATCCTAACATTTGGAATTTTTATATGTTAATAAATGATAATATTTGTTATCATATATAAATGTTAACATTGCATATGGTATATAAATAATAAATTAGTAGTCCAATTAAAAGGCATATTTCATTATACATATTTTTTAAAAAAAGTAATATCAATTACATGCAATATAATATTGTGTACAAAATATTATAAACCTTATTATTAAGTTTCGTAAAATTACACAATTTTTTACCTATGATGACTTCCTTAATTATTAAAAAAATATTTCCTAATTGTTTGAAAAGCATCCTATAATCATGATAATAAATATATTTATTTTATACACTTTCTTAATAACTATTTTCAAAAAATGTGTAATGAATTTATAGTAAATTTGTCTACCATTGTTAAAAAGTTACGAGAGAATATGTTAAAAAGGTGATGATGATAATTTTATAATTAATTTAAAATTAAAATAGTAGATAATTGTAGATCAATTATAATCAAAAGTATAGAAATAATTATAACTACTTTTATAATCATTGTAAAAATAGTAATAACAATTTTTTAATTAATTTAATGTTACAATAATAAACATTTAATGACGGTTCTAAGTTAATTGTTGTCGTGTGAAGAAATATTTCTTTTATCAGTAAAATGAATAAAATGAATATGAAATATAAAAGAGATGTTCCAACCTATAAAAAGTTGATTGCATAAATGTGTGAAGTATCTAATGTCATAAAGCATATTTACAAAAGCCTACACACCCCATTTTTCAGTGATACATGTTACAAATCATGATCATATCTAGAAAAATCACACTACATGGTTATGTCTATTAGTCATTCCTTTTTTTCGAACAAAACATATAGCACTCTCAAGAATATTAAAAGATCAACACAATTTTGTAACTAGAAACTATGTTACTTAATTCCAACCAAACCCTATTGTGTCTTCCTATAGTACTGCCTAGTCAAGCTTACAATTGTCACATTAACATTTCATATTCATCATGGCAGGTTAGTAATGTAATCTGCTTACACCAATGCTTTGTTCCTTTTATATTTATCGTCTTTTGACAAACTTCATAAGACATGTACTTGAAATCATTGCATAACCAAAAATTAAGGAACATGGTTGTCACATGTCTTATTGTCCATTATGATATATTTTGTTTTTCAACTTCACATCATACTTGCCTAAAAAGTATTTAAGTGATGATTCTGATGGTGATTCAAACAACGCAAACAAACTTGTTTGCAAAAATGATGAAAGGTTGAAGAATTAATTAAAATCTTTGATCCAATGTCATTTGTTTCCCATCCAAATGTTGCGAAGTTTTTCAGATTATGAATATTTTAGTCAATGTAATCCAAGTGATAAGGGTAATTGGTAACCCTCAACAATCTTATAGAAACAATAATGGTTATAAATAACTGTTGTTGAAAGTGACTATATCCCTAACAAAATATTTTTTTATTTCTTTTTGTGTACTACTTTTTCTACACTATTTAGAAGTTTTTTATAATCTACTATGTCACCACCAATAATTATCTTTATTATACTACTGTGTTGTGTTTCCATGAGAAGAAAAAAGATTGTGACATCATTATTGTATTTTTTTTGTTGTTGTTGTGATTATTATGTCTCCACGAAAAAAAGAGAAGAATAATTTTATCTTTGTAAGAAGAAGAAAAGTGATTGTGTCTTTACGAGTAAAATAACGATACTACTATCATGTCATTATTGTTATTCCTATAAAATTATTATTTTATATAGTCACTGAAACAATTTCTTCTTACAATTGTCCGTAGTAGTTATAAAAGTTGTCGTATTATTTAACTTTTAACAATGATATAATCAATCATAATTCTAAAATTATCATTAGAAGTTATTTTCATCCATCATTAAAAATGTTTTTTTCCTGTAGTAAATGTACTTTTATAAAAAAATTACTAAAACATTTAAAAGATTATATAATTTCACTAAACTTTAAGAGACATGCTTTGGAAGCTTAGTAATTGCTAGCCTTATGTGTCTAGGAATTGATTAGCCAATTGAATGGGTTACAAGAGTCATGGAAGTACGGCTATTTGGGGGAGTAAAGATTGTCTGAGAATCATTGTCTAACATGTATAATATTTGCAAATGAGTTGGATTACTTTCGCTTATAATATGTATAATTTTTCTGAGAAAAAAAACTAAACTCTAATAGTGGTTAGTATAATTTACTTTATTATTAATGTATAATAGTAATTTAAAATGTATATTTTAAAATAATAACTAAAAGGCATTAAAAGTAAATTGGGAGAAGTACTTGAAATGTAATCCAAACTTATCCCCAAAGACACGGTAGCCTAAATCTTATGGTAAAAGGAAAATCCATAAAAATTAATTTAGAGTATTAAACATCCTTGAGATAGTGTGGAAAATTGTGGATATGAAAGAAACATATTATTCTTTTCTCTAATTTTATTGACCCTACAACATTTTGTTACACCATACAATTTTCTTTCTCTTTATACACCAAAATAATTATACAATGTTATGAATAGATGTCTCCATTCGAATTGAAAAAAAAAATAATTTGGCACAACCATCTAACTTTACAATATAAATCACATTTCAAATGTCTTTTTTCCAAAGCCAAACTTTTCTTCTTCAAGATAGGATTTTCGTTGATCTTTACACTGATTGAATACACGGATTGAGTATACTACCTCCGATTTGAGTTGAAGCAGAGTTGAATTAATTCACAATACTATTTTAATTTATTAAATTGTATGAACTATTCTTAGAAAACAGCCATGTACGTGTGATCATGCACTCCTCAAACTGTGTAGGAAAAGGAAAATCCAAAGGAAACGACGAAAGTAACACAGAAAAGAGAATAATCGTCCAGAAGATAACATGTCTCACTTAACTCGATTTCTGATCTTATTAGTGGATTTTATATTTTAATATATGCATTGTACGTTTCTATATTCAAACCATAACTCTTATAATTGTTGTTATTTTATAGATTGTATATATTTTATCATTTACTATTACTATCATCACATCATTAATTGTGTGATGTAACCAAGCACTTGAAGCATAATTCTAATCAGTTTCTTGCAAATATCAAACTTAGGAGCCTTATTATTAACTTTTCTTCTAGCAAGGTTTTTTATGAACATATTTTACTTTTTAGCTTTTTCTCAGCATCTTTAACGTACTGTTTCTTTTTCTTTCAAATAAAGGTTTTAACTTAGTTAGCTGGGAATGTTTTAACCTGAGTATAATGTATATATAATGCTTTTGAAAAGAAAAAAAAACGACGGTTTTTCTAGTAATAAATATTTTAGAGAGAGAAGAAATTGATTGTTAAAAAAATGACTGAATCTAGCTTTTTCAATTCATTTATCATTAAGGTATATACTACTATAAGATTACCACGGGAGGGAGGTATGAAACAAAAGTCTTCCCCACTATCGTGAACCATACCACCACAAAAGGAAGAAAAAAAAAGGGGGAAGAAGTTTGCTTACCCTCAACGCAATACTTTTTTTTTTCTCCCCTCTGTTTCTTTAGTATTTAAATCTAATTGAAATTCATTTGGGGAGTAAGAAAATATACCATCATTCAATAAATAAATTTTATTTTACTTACTAAATTTAATATTTTATGTATAATTTAACTCATTAAGTAATGTAATATCGTTTCATTAAATTATCATAATTTTTTATATTTATATTGTATTAAAACTAAACTAAGATTCACATGATTTTGAAAGTATATATTACTTTTAATTTTTATTTAGTTAAATTTAGTTTCAATAAACTGTTTTCTTAGATTAGTCTAAGTTACCTCTTCTCGTTTTATTTATAATTTTTTTAAGGAATGCAATAGATGATAAATAGGGCTACTATTTTAAAAAAAAATATTTTATATATAAGATTGAACTAACAAAGTTTAGAAAATTAATTTCATACAATTATGTTTATTGATACCAAAAACATAGAGTTTACCTACGTTTAAGTAATTAGTAGTTGATCTATTGTGTTTGAGTTAATACAAATGAACTAGATAGTGGTCCATAAAAGAGGAAAAAATAATAGGAAATTAGTATAAAAATGGAAGAAGACAGCCAGCTGACAAAGGCAGTGAATTTTTGGAAGTTTGAGCAGTCGTCTCCTTGTGGGCTGACTTTTACTATTAATTTTCCTAATCCTTAATCATAATCTAATCATGGTTTTCTTTTCTAACATTCTTTAATATAAATCTTTGGAGTTTTGTTGTTGAACTGTGGTGGCACTAGAATATTCTCTACCCTTCAACGCTTCACCCAAAGACTCCAACTTTCAAGGCCTCGTGAGATTCCTATTCAAACTCCATAGGGTCCCCCCACAAATTAAGACTCTTTCTCTCTCTCTTTCTATCTTTCTACCTTAATTAGCATAGTTAATTAAAAACACTAGCCATGTTTTGAAAAAAAAATAAATAAGAGATTTAGGAAAAGCAAATTGTTGTCAACAAGGCTGTGTTTGTTTCTTACTTTGTCCCTTTGAAAAAAATAAAGTATTAGAATTGATATAGAAGTAAAAACACACGTTTAAGAATTGATTGTGAAGTCTAATTAAGTAATGGCAAAAAAATATTCCCTTGCCAATTTGAAGGCTTGCATATAATTGAATGAACTGACATTTTGTCATTTTTTTCATATCTTAAGCAACTAACTAGGTTGTCCAATTTTAAATCAAGCTACATAACATCCTAATCCTTATTTTGTAAAGTAAAACAATTAACGTAAGGTTAATTATATGCAATTAATGGTTAGAAAGGGTAGTATTGTAAAGTGAGAAATTCAACTAGTTAGACATAGCATAATTAAATTGGAATAATTGTCCAATAACACTGTTAGATCTAGGATTCCTGTACAGGAACCCACATGCTTCTGTTTATCAAAAGCTGGAGAATATGTGCCCTTTTTTACGTTACACAATTAATAATTATTTTATTTTAATATTCTTTCTTTTCCTTTATTTTTATTTTAATTTTAGGTCATTTTCTACACACATGTCAAGCTGGTAGAAGAACTTATTGCGTTTTTAGCCAACCAACTTTACAGGGGAAAATAAGGCAGCACATGAATATTCTTTTGGGTTTGCAAATTTGTACTTCACTTTTCGAGAGATATGCTTGGTTTCTTTATAATGCATAATTGCATCAGTGTGTTTCTTCATTAGAATAATAATGTAAAAGAACAAAGTCTCATAATCTTGTTTTTCATTTGCAAACGTACTATTTTTCCAAATACATCTTTGCCTTCTAATTAACGATTTTTCTAAATGTGTTTCCGCGAATTAACTTAATTTCAGAAAACGTGATTTTACAAAATTTGTTTTGATTATATATAAGTGAGGTTAGAGAAAATAATTTACATTTGAACCTTTATCAATCTCAAAAGTAAATTTATATATAATTTTGTCTAAAATGATGTGAAAGATTTCATCGTATCAAGAGAAAATAACAACAAATTTATGACAAATGAAGGGTGTTCAGATATTTTTAACAACTATTTACTCAAATCTCACAATAAATTATAATAAAAAAACAAATTTAGTGAGTTAATTGAGGGAATAAAAACAAAAATGTAAAATTATTCTTGTATTTTTCTATCACTATAATTTTTATTTTAAACAAGGAAGTGTATTTACAGTTGATCACTCTCACTCTCATTTAGGTGTACATTGTGTCTAGACATAACATCGGTTAATCTACATCAACATCGGTTAATTTACACCAACTCATCATTAAATTAATTGACAAATATCAATATTTAATACATAAATATAGATATTATTTTGGTTGGTCAATATTTTTCAAATGTTTTTTTAATAAGAAGTGACTATTTAAGGTATCATTTATATTTTTTTGACAACAATGTGAATAGTCTTTTTCTTTTTCTATTTATATATACTATAAGAAAACAGCAAAATAGTTATAAAAAACATGCGTGGCTCACGTTTCTTGCGTGGATCAAACACACTATAAAATATCACAGCTCACGCAATGTGGATAAGAAAATTAAAAAAATAAAAAGTAAAGCAAAGTGAGGGTGTGACCTTATTTGTAATTAATTAATTACAAGCAGTGTGGGCTAGACCTACGCAAAACACAAAAAGACAATTCAAAAAAAAAATAAAACTAAGTGCGGGCTAGACTCAGGTACCACAATATTGTTTTGAATTAATTAATTACAAGTAGCGTGTGCTCTACCCACACATAATGAAAAGAAAATACAATAAATAAATAAATAAAGCATCATGCACAATAATAAAAACGTAAAAGAAAATTCAAAAAATAAATAAATAAAACCAAGCAGGGCCTAGATCCATGTACCACAATATTATTTGTAATTAATTAATTGCAAGCAGCGTGGGCTAGACCCATGCAAAACGTAAAAAAAAATCAAAAAATAAAATAAAACCAAGTGGGGACCAGACCCACACACCACAATATTGTTTTGAATTAATTAATTACAAGTAGCGTGGTCTCTACCCACGCATAATGAAAAAAAATAAAAAATAAAACAGCACGCACAATTATAAAACGTAAAAGAAAATTAAAAAACAAAAATAAAACCAAGCGGGGACCAGACCCACACACCACAATATTATAATAATTGTAATAGAATTAATAAGTATAATAATAATCATAACATGACAAAAAACTCTTCTGGTCTGATGGTTAAGGGTTCTGTCTAGCTCTTGAGAGATTCTGGGTTCTAGTTCCTTTGCCCACGCTATGTCCAAGTCATGCTATATCAGTGAATTTTTGTAGTGATATTTTAAATTTATATTTTTATCAACTATAAAATATATTAATTGAAAGTTCAAAAGTGATATTTTAAACTTATACAAAAACAATTATATAGATTATCATATCTTAAATATAGAGAATGAAACATTACATATCAATCTTAACATATCTGTGACACATTTATAAACTCTTATCCTAATAGCATATGTTCTCTGCAGAAAACTCCAATTATACATACTAAATACTAATTGAATCCTTAAATTTTCATATGAAGAACCCAAATTGTTGCTACATATTCAGATTTGATTACATCGTGACTTCTGGTCATAGCATAAGCTTTGCTCTTTATAGTACAATATCTACTGTCTAATACTTTCAAAGATAAAAATCATTGAACATTGTTGCCTTATATGTTGACTTGGCATATTGCATTATGGCATTGTTTTCAGTCGTTATTCAAAAGATCTCAGAATTTTTAGACCACCATATATAGCTTACTTTGCTTGTCTTAAATTTTCTCCATGAATGCTTCGCTTCTAACTCCTTAAAGTGGCTTCTAAATACTCTTTGTTTGTCTACCTCTCCTCATTTGATAATAATTGTTGTTGAAATTGTAATGCCACTTCCGTTGATTATTTAGGGTGAATTATTGATTGTCACGTATCCATCCATCTTTACTTCTCTGTGTACAATATTCTTGGTACTTTTATTCCAGTTCTCCCAAGTAGTAATGCTCTATTAACCTCTAAATGCTAAACTCTTGCATAAGAATTGAATTTTGTACACCTAAGTATTTCTAACCATTTACTCATTTCTAAATACTATTCAATCATTATTTTTATTTTATAGTTATTTAGTAACCAAAATTTAATTTAGTGATTATTTTGGTTACAATTAGCAACTATTTTATTTGATAACTTTTTTCTTGTAATCTATCAAAAAAGAAATGGATATGGGTCGGTTAAACTAATATTGATTTAAATAAATAAGATTAAAATTGATTTAGCTGACACTAATTTAAATAAATAAATATTAAAATTAAATAAGTATTAAAGTAAATTAGACTAATTTTGCTTAACGAAAACTAACTTAAATAAATTTTGAAAGTAAATTACACTAATATTGGTCTAGTTAAATTAATTTCAGTTAGACTTTAATAAATATTATAATAAGTTATATTAATATTAGCGCACAAACTGAAATAAATATAAAAGTAAACTACACTAATATTAACTAAATTGACGTCAATTTAAATTAATATACATAATAAAATTAAATTACATTAATATCAGTTTAGTTGATATTAAATGTAATTTAGTATGTTTTATTCAATTTTTTTTATCCTAACTCTGAATTAGCTTATCCTATTTGTGGGTTAGGGACACTCTTTATTTCACAACTAATTATTAATCCTATAGTAGTGGAACAAAAATAAAAAAGAATATTGTTTCTAAAAGAAGCTTAAAATATATAATAATAAAGTAATAATAATAATTACTATGATTTCAGTATGGTAGATTTAAAAGAGATAATAAATTGAGATTTCTCCCAGACTTCTCATTTTCAAAAAATCTTGGCGTACTCAATTGGAAGTATCTACAAAAATGATTTTGACAATCAAGTTAATAATAGTTTAATCAAGTGTAAAAATAGTAATAATCTTATACGTAGAGATATCTTTTTATTTATAGGTATGATAATAAGTTTTTACATTGTGGGCTAATGTAGGACACTGTTCATTAAAGCCTATGATTATCAATCTCTTATTAAGTATAATAATTCATATTAATTACCTTAACATATGTTTTTTTTTTCTTTTCACTTAATCTTAACTTTAGTGAATGTATCTTCAAGTTTAGGCCATGAACTCGATTTAGTCAATTTAATCTTGGAGAAGAAGTCAACAATGACCAAGTTCACACTTATCTGTCTTAAAGTTGACTTTAATTAGAGAAATTAATTAAGACTATCGTGTAATAATAATATTATTATTATTAAATAATAATAATAATAATAATAAAAGCTAACTAGTTAGGATAAGTTTAGGGTATATATATATATATATATATATATATATATATATATATATATATATATATATATATATATATATATATATATATACCGCTCAAGAAATTGTTGATTTGAGATTATGAGAGATTTAAAATAAATATATATTTATAAGTATTGATTGTAGGTTAAGAGTGAATTGCTTATATGAGATTTTTAAGTGATTTACTATGTGAGAAAATAATACTTATTTTTATGAGAAGATAATTATAATTGTTAATGTTCAAAGAGAGAATGATGTAATTATCTTTTCAATAATGAAAATATTATTGATAGATTATATGTTTTTTTATAATATTTTTTTTTCTTAAAGATAAGAAAATTTCTAAATTTAGTTATTTTATAATCATGTTTTTTAACATCAATTAATATATATTCTAAACTTTTAGACTTTTATTGTTTAAAAGATTATTTATATGATATCATATAAGAAGTACTTATATGATATATTTTTAAGTGATGCCCCTAAATTTAGGTATTTTATAATCATATTTTTTTACCAACAATTATTAAATATAAACTTTAGACTTTTATGGTTTAAAAGTGACTTTTTTTAGAGTTATTGTTTGTTTTTATTAATAATGAAACAATTTTGATGATTTGTTCAAATGAAACTAATAAAATAAAATTTGGGGAAAAGATCAAAGAAGATTAATTTAAATAGAGAATATTTTCACTTAAGCAAGTTCAATCTTGGAAGAAGTCGTGAAGAACAGACTTTTATTTTGAATATGACTTTAGCTTGTTTAAATTCAGTCATGTTAATATCTCTTAACGTATCTCTTAACGTTGATCGCTTAAGCAAGGAATTATGAGAATTTTTTGAATATTTTTTAAGTTGATTATTAAAATTACGAAATTTATAAATTAAGACTTATGAAGAGACTTTATAAAACTTTTTATGAGATTCTCATAACAAGCCTATAAATCTTTGTAGAATTCCTTAATCATCAACCAAATTTTCTCCTTATTAAATTGAATGTAAAACAACACTTAGTTATAAACTTATCACTATTTTACTTTAATTATGTTATTCTTTTTATTATCACTTCAACTTTTTTTTATCCGAAAAAATTAATTAAAAAATAAAGTTAAACACAAAGCAGAGTTCCAACCCTTACACCACAAATGTCCTTAAGGGACTAATATATAATACATGTCCAACCAACCTCCTTTAAGTATATCTAGAGACACTTAACCTGCGCACAACACTAAAATACCTAATCATATCATATTTATAGGTTATATATAGTAGGTTATAATTTTTTCTTGATCCATTAGTCAATTTATGGCATGCTCTGTTAATACACTAAACAAAATTTCTTATTGCTACAACTTCGACACCAACCTTGTAGACTAAGCATCAATTTGGGTTACATCACAGTTGTCTCCTTTGGGTATAAGAGCAGCATCACCCTTAACAATGTCGACAACTTACTTTATCCCTCACTTAGCTAGGTGAAACAAACACAATACTTTCTCTACCAAAGTCAAAATTTCCTCACTAGCTCTTGCACGAAATGTTTTTGATCAAGTCATAAATTGACAGGTACTTGAACAATTTGATGTTTCTCAATGCATACACCACCAAGATGTCTCCTTGGAGACCAATTATTCCAATTCACTTCCTATTGCCAAATAACCCTTACAGGCCAGGTCAAATTGGATGTGGATATTTTGTTACCACCTTTGACAATGTCGATTTATTTTTTGTTGTTACCTTGATCTGGTCCTTGGTTCTGCACTAAATGATAACAACATGCACCCCAACAATAACAATACTAGATATACAAATATTTGAAGATTTTATTTGTGGGTGAAGTGTATGTTAAGAGATATACTAAAAGCCACTTACTCTTCATTTTCCATTCTCCTAGGCTCTCTATTACACTTTTATACCCTTTCTCCCACAACTTGATTTTACATCATTTTAAGACATTGGATAGGGCATAAGTATCGATAAGAATATGTAAGAATATGTACATGTAACCTCAGGACTTTTTTATTTCAACCATACCCACCCTTTTAGTTGTGTCATAGATATGATTTCTTCCTCATCTACCTTCCCTTGCCTAAAACTGATTATATTCTTGTGGTTCCATATTTCCCACACCATTGCTAAAGCTCCCTTCCAAATCTTATTTTGTTTGAAATTTAATCCCTGTAAACTAAACTGTAAAAAGTGGTTTCAAATGCTATTGTGCCTTACTGAACTAACACCCACCCATCTATCACATTTTTTCTAGATAGTTTGTGTTACTCTATAGGTTAAAAATAGGTGATTTGTTGTCTCTAGATATTCCAAACATAGTGCACATAAGTTACCACTTAAGGCTATTCCTCTTTTTTGTAAATTTTTCCATAGTTGGGATTCTCTCCAGTAATGCTTTCCAACAAAATGTAGGGTAGCTGGTGATACTTTTAAACTCCATAATTGTTTGAACACCTCACTTACTTGGACATTGCTAACAATTTGTATAGCTTTATATCTAGTTTTAAGTGAGTATAATTTACATTTGCTTCATCAATCCATACCCATAGATTCCTGGTATTTCTCTTACAACTTATATCTCCTATTTTGTTGCATCAGTTGTTGTTCTAGGTCTTATTTCTAGGCCAATCTTGTTCTCCTCCAACTTAAATTTCATTTCCAAGTATTATGATCCCATACTCCCTGGTCCTGAATTGTGCTCTCTCTATGATTGGAGATTTGGAATAATATCTGAAACTCATCTTTCAAAGATTGATTACCTTTTACTTAATTAATTGAAATTTAATTGATATTGGGAAATACTTTAAACCTATCTTAAATGTAAAAAAAAAATCACCAAATTGGAACAATTTTAGGAGTAAATTGATTTTCCTGAAGCATCTTCAAACTCTTGACCTATAATATTAATTGTTTGGTTATAATTTTCAAGGGATCGATATTATAATCAAATAATTTAGGTTCACTTAGTTAAGATTTTAATAATTTAATGAGTTGATAATATAATTAAAATTTACCTAATATATGTTTATTTTGTAAGTAATTTAGTGAGTAGTTTTGTTAAACTCTCCCCTATAATCTTCCTATCTTAGTTTATTACATCCTTTTAATTTATTTATTAATAGTTCAATTTACAATTTAGTTTCTTATTTTGTTTCTCTCATTTTTTTGTTATTTTTTAATTTATTTTATTTAAAACAAAATATTTAATTTTACAAAATTTAAGAAATAAACGTTCTATAAGTTGAATATTACACTCGTCTCTTAAAATTTGATATTTAGACTTAAACGTCTATTTTAGTACTTATAGATTTAGTACACTTCTCAAAATTCTTAGTCATGTTATGTATTATTATCGATGAGTTAGTATAGAGCCAATAAACCTACACCCCATGACATGGGAAAACTTAAACGGTTTCTGTAATCAATAACTCTTAAGACTGATTACGTAATTTTCCATCAATCCTAGTTATAGAGTGGTATTAGGGATTGAGGAAATATGTTATTTCTAACATATAATAGTGTGTACAATTTTTTAAATTAACGAGAATGTGATTTTCATAGAATAGCTTCATGAAATACAAAAAGAAAAAAAAATATATATATATATATATATAGTAATTATTATGGTAGTCAAAACTTCAGTATAAACCCAACTAACTTTTACGTTTAATAACAATGATAAATTTTACAACCATTTTTTCTTAATTTTTTCTTAAAAAATCTACATAAAGATCATTATTTATCTGAACATTTTAATTTTAAGAAACACATTTTTCTTAAAAAATAAACAGAAACAATCGTGCCCTTAAACATGTCTCTGGCCACAAACACTCATGCATTCACAGATTACTTAGCTAAGGAACTCATACAACAGTAACCTTCATATCATAGTAGGTGAATAAGAATAAAAAATATCAGATTAATTAGCATATTTTATGCTTGATTGAAAAGCAAATGCATAATATATCACGCATTATTTCTCCAGCTCTCTTTCTCTCTGGTGAATTGAGTGCTAATTAAGGTGAGCTGTGTATGATTGATACCTTTATGGTCAACATTAGAAAAATAGGTAATATAATGCACAAGATCCATTTAATTAAAATAAAGTCTCCATCACTTATGGGGCAACTCTTCATGATCTTATTTTATAAATAAAATAAGTCATATGCTTATAGTGTAAAACATATTTTTTTTCATCCAATTGTTTTTTACAAACGAATATGTGTAATAAATTTGTTTTTCTTTTTTTTGCAGAAAAGTTACCTTGAAAAATATCTAACAATAATTTATCTTGAATAGAATTTTTTTAGCATTAACAATACATAGTGGTTAAACTCTATTTTATATTTGTATAGACAATATGGAAGTTAATTAATCTTCTTTAAGGCCCACCAAATTTAATACATGCAATAATAAGAATAATTTATTTAACAACAATGAATTATATATCTGATTTGATTGTGAATTGGATATGTGTCTCTGAACACGCTTAGAGGCTGAAGAGGCAAGCACTGTGTTCTTATGGATATGGAATTGACCACCACTATAACCTCAATCTACCAATTAGGGATTATGAAATTGCCATGCATCTAACCTAATATTAATTAATTAATTAAGAGATTCACTTTTCTTAGCGGGGCAATGGAAAGCAAAACTAAACCTGCACTAGGGCTTTCTTTCTTTTTTTCTCTTTCTCTTTTATTCTCAATTAAGGTGAATGAAGAAGGCCTTAATCATGTATTAATTATTGTTCCCTTTTGTAGAGGTGGTAGGGACCATGTATGTATGTAAAGAGAGTGCAAGAGTGAGAGACCAAATAATGCCCAAATCAGAAATTATTTAGTCATGAAAATCTATGTCAAGTTGCATTGTATAGTAAACAATGTCACTATCTATACATATCTTCTTTCTGGGTTTTCCAGGAAGGTCACAATCAGGAATTATATGAGCATTAATAGTGAAGTTCCACTATGGAAAAAAGAACAAAGTTTAATACAAGAACAAATCAACAGGGGCTTGTCCTTTATTAGCTCCTTGAATTATTGGCAAATTAGTTTGGATAGGGAAAGAAAGGAGCAAAAAGACAGAATTAAATTCAAAAACACTCTCCTTGTACCAGTGAAAGTGTACGTAACATTAATTGGTCCCAAAGGAAATAAAAGTGAATTTAGAAAAAGTTATCTTTGTGCTGTACATAATTTGATAGTGGCTTTTCAAAAAATTTGTAGGGCACAATCCCTTTTCTGAATTGTAAATGGTATGTGTTACCAAAAAAAACTTTTAATACTAGTTCAAAATAGTTTATAACAACAATCTTATAACTGTTTTTAATTTCATCGTTGGTAAAAGTCAAACAATAAGAAGACAGTTACAACTATCATTGTTGATTCAGTTTTATTGACATACTACAATATTGTAAGAAGCATGGAATAATACACTTTATTTGAATGACATAAAAAAATTACAGTAACAACATTATAATTTTTCTTCCTTCTTATGGAGACATGACAGCACAATAACGGCAATGCAAATGTTCTTCTTCTTGTAAAGATATAACCATTCTTCTCTTTTTCTTTTAATGACACAATAGTAATAAGATGACAATGCAACAGCATAACAATAGTAATAATAACACAATAGTATTGACATAACTGTTTTTTTTTTTTCACTGAAATACAAAGGAGACAATGAGCTATGACAACGTTTTGGACCAAACGTGACTTTTTCAACCTATATATATATACATATATATATATATATATATATATATATATATATATATATATATATATATATATATATATATATATATATATATAAAGGTTGACCTAAAATCACTACTATGAATATGTTATTTTAATATTAATCTAATTATCTTCAATACCGTCTTTTTAAATGATGATTATAAGACAATTATTTTTGTTTCTTAACTTTAATAATTGTTGACCTAAAATTATTGTCAAAAATATGGTATATATTACTATTTAAATTAATTATAAAAATTGTCCTTATTGGCTTTTTTAATGAAGATTTCCCTTATAACTATTGTTTTTTAATTTTGATGATGGTTGGTAATTGATTTAAAAATTTTAAAATTATTCTCCATCTTTTCAAAATACCAAGAATTTCATCAAAGACACATCATGACTATATTTATATTAGTGATGTATTTCTTGAAAAAATAAATAAATAGTATCATAAATACTAGTCTTGGAAAATGTTAAATTTTACCTGTCATTAATTTGAATCAATGCAGTACCTTCTTGAATATACTGTACTTGAAATCTACATGATACAAGCATTGATAAGAGTAAATCAGCATGTGCACAAATCTTGGATGAACATAATATACTATAATTAACACATTAATTGGGTATTAAGTTTTAGAGACATAATATAAAACCGTTTTTTCATCCAACAAATTTTAAGATTTTGGTATTCTTGAGTCATCATATTAATAAGAGCTTTTTTTTGCTTCACATACATCTTTTTCATCCATTTTCAATATGGTTACTACTGCTACCTCTGATGCTAACGTTTGAACTTCCCACACTCTCCTGCACTTTTCATTGTTACAAATTAAACCCTTAAAATTATTGCCAACAGCAATCATGCACTTGTCTGCATGATCACATAGACTATGTTCATGGTAATTTCATTCTCTTGCCAATTCAAACATGCTAACATTGCATGCACCACCTTTAACCTTGAGTATAACCATGTGTTTCGACCAGCTAATTGTTGTTGTTATTGATATTGTTTTATACAGATTTAGACTTTGGTGTCCTTATATTCCCACCATTTGTTTCAAAATAAGGGTTTTGTACAAATAATTAATTAATATGAATGGAAAAAATATTTGGATCATTATTTTTATAAATTATATGCAAAAATGGGAAGAACTTTTTTTATGCATATATGACACTATAAGTCACAAACCACATTTTATCTAATGGAGTATCTTTAGATTAAGAAAAAAAAAAGTAATCTTTTCCTAAATTATAATTAATTTACGTATAATTTAAAAAAAATAGAAAAACTATATGAATTTTGTTGTGTTTAATTTATGCAGAAATTCGTTATTTATTTATTTCTTTATTTTTCTCTTTTTGAAGTTTATTTAAAACTTTTTTTTGCCTAAATATACTCCTAGACAATTTGATTAGAGAGGGAGAAGCAAGTGGGTATTCCAAGCTGTTATTCCTCTACCCAATTAGCTTACAACTTATACTTTAGCTTTTTCTTTTATTTTTCGGACAAGCAATCGTATGCAAATCAAGACGTAAAATGTGACCCGATCTCTTGGTTTCGGCTCGAACTACATATGAGATGAGCCCTTAAAATATAGGCCTCATTTCTACCAAAAAAGAACGGCGTTTGCTTCCTGCACCTATATTTTTAAAATGACCACTTTACCTTTCAAAAAGGTCATTTGCAGATTGTCTGTTCTAAAAATTTTCTTGAACAAACTTCTCACAATTTCCTGAAACATGATTTTTTTAACAAAATTTTTAAAATAAAATTTTCAGAACATAATTTCTGAAACAATATTTTTATAACAGAATTTATAGAACAAGATATCTGAAAGAAATTATAAAATGCATTCCGAAACAAATATTTTTAGAATAATTTTTTTGGAATAAACTTTCTAAAACATTTGAAATGCTTTCTAGAATGAATTTTTTAGAACAAATTTCCTATAACACAAAATGCTTTCTAGCATAGGATTTCAGGAACAGGCTTTCTAGGTTATATATGATACATTCCAGAACAAATTTCTACCAAATCCAACATTTTACAGGCTATCTTTTCTTCTTCTTCTTTCTTTCAAAGAGTAACAGCAGCAAAAGCAACGACAGCAGGAGCAATAATGTAGTGTAGCAATTGAGGGTATTTTAGTCTTTTGATGTTAGTATGAGGTGTTAGGGAGAAAAAGCTGAAAGAACAAAATAAAAACAAAGAGGCCCAAATACCTTCCTTCCGCATCAAGAACAACCTAAGCGCTCAATGAAGAAAGGATGCTGCTCAAGATTTAAAACGACGCCGTTTAAACTTCCCTTGCAGATTAGATTCAACCCTTGTCTAAACCCTGAATAATCGTTTTCTAACCCAAAATTGTCCGGTCACCGGATCTCAGTTCCGGTAATCCTTCCATCCTTCGCAAGAAGCAATGCCAAATTGAAAATCCAAGACACAGCTTCCAATGGACGTGAAGGCTTTGGCGAAATCAAAGAGAAGTCACACGCAGCACCACAGCAAAAAGTCTCACCATAGCCACAAGCCCAAAGCCCAATCATCGTCTTCTTCGGACCCAAAGGACGCTGCGAAGAACCCACCGGGGAAGCAGCAAGTGAACGAGGAGAAGAAGAAGAAAAGCCACCGTTCTCTGCTTCCCTCGAATTGGGACCGCTATGGGGAGGAAGAGGATGATTCTGGGTCCGAAATTGCTAGCAAAACCGTCGATGTTGTCTTGCCGAAAAGTAAAGGCGCCGATTATCGCCACCTGGTTGCGGAGGCTCAGTCCCAAGCGGAGACAAGTTTGGAAGGATTCCCTGCTTTTGATGATCTTCTTCCTGGTATGTGTTTGCAAGATCATCACTTTTTGTAATTGTACACAATTTAGGTGCCAAGTTAAGTGTTATTCTTGGAATGTGATTTTGGTATGGGAGTGAAAAATAGAACATCTTTATTTTTATTAATAGTTTTAATTTAAGAATAATTAAATATAGAAATAAAGTGAGAGTAAAAAAAATTCCAGAAAGCTTGGTATGAGAGGTTTGGATAGTTTACATGAGGTCGAATAGAAGATTCAGACTGAACATTTTGACTTTTAAGGTGTATGTTATTAAACATATTATAATTTGTCCTTTTTTTCCTCCTCAAATCTAACTCAAATATGCAGAGACTGGTTGGTGTTGCTCTGGTCAAGATTGGAGTTTAATCTTAATAATTGTATTTAGCACCGTGAAGGCATCTATTAAAAACATAGATTAAAATGTAACTTCACTAAACCTTAGTTTTGTCCTTGTAATGAGGGTCTGATGCTTCGTAATTGTTCCTGGTATGTATTTCAGTAGTAGCACTAGCTTATAATGAGCATTTGTAATTAGGTGATTTGTCATTGATACTGTTTTATGTGTTGCAGGGGAGTTTGGTGTGGGATTGGGCTCTATGCTTGCGTCCAGGGGAGAGGGATTCATCTCGTGGAATGGAAATGATAATTTTGTTGTAGAGGATAAAACAAGTGGAAATCAGGAGGTAAATTGTTAACTCCCTTAACTAATGTTGATATGATATGGGTATAAGATTGGTGCACTTGCTTAATAATTCTTAGTGAATCTAGCAGAGATAGTTGTCATCTAGTATTTAATTCATGCTAGTTTTAGCTTCTTTAATTAACATTGAGAATCAATTGCCAGCTTCATCCAGCACCTTTCTATTCATTGTAACCTCATAAATTTCTTAGTAGTAAGAAGTGATACGTAAAGTGATTGATGCTACTTGTATACCAAGAGAAGGACATAGGCCATAGAATTTTTTTGCTGGTATCCGACTGTAACTGTTTGAAATCGCTATTGCTTTGTTGATCAACAAAAAAACATTCTCAAGTTGGCATAAAATTATGGTTTCCGATATATATTGGCCATAAGCTTTTCCAATTTTTGGCATATATTTCCTAGGGTATTAGACAGTTTTTTGTTGCTTTTTCTTTTTTTCTCAAGCAATTTATTTCCTGCAAAAGATTGTTTATTGGAATTGTATTTCAGCTATGTAAAATAATTGTTATTGATCTATGTGATTTTCTCCAGCATTCTTATCATGACTTGCCTTTGCATCATTTTTGTATCTTAATTATTTTGCTGCATGTTATCTTCCAACTTCATTTAGTACTGGCTTACTTACCTTGAATTGTATTTTGAATTTTCATGCAGGCATCATTTTTGTCCCTAAATTTGCTTGCTCTAGCTGACAGTTTTGCCAAGGTTGACTTATCAAAGAGATTATTCATTGAGTCTGACCTATTATCCACTGAGTTGGTATGTTTAGTATCTATATTATTTTTGAAAATTATGTGGCTGGCCGCCTGTTGATAATTGTAAATAACAGAACATTCATTTTATTTAGCTTTATTTCATATTCCTTTCTTTTTCCTTTCCAAGGCTTTGGCAGAGGTGGGCCAATAGTGCAGCATACTGATTTTTACTTTGTTTTGCTATTTACATTGGACATAACTTTTTAAAAACTGAATTTACATTGTTGAGGTTATTAAACTCTACGTGTTTGAGAAAGCTCACCCTTGTCCACTTTATGACCAACACAGTTTCCCGCACAAGGGAATTGGATAATTTGTATCCCTTATATTTTTACTTATCCTACAAACAGAAATTCATGGGGAATTTTTGACATATAGAGTGATAGAGTCATCTTGTATTTTCCATATTCCTTGGGAAAATCAATAATCAATAATAAGTTGTGAGACAAATTTCACTTTTCTATATAGTCTGCAAATCTATATTTGCTGCATTAATGCAGTTTATTATGCAGTGTGCGGAAGAGTTGGAAGTGAACAGCAACGAAGAACACAAGGAACTGGAAACTAAAGAGGACAATGAACTAGCCAACAGTATGTCTAAAAAACTAAATTTAGACAATCGTGCTGCAGATCAGTTTGCATCATCTAGTTCCAGCAGTAGTAGCCATGCTGCTTCTACATTTCCCTTGTCAAATGACTCTAACATTCCTGTGAATTCTGTCAGTGCTGAATTTCAGCAAGCTAGCAGTACTGGTAAACATAAAGCATTTGTTCTAAGTTCAGATGCTAGCTTACATTCCACTGAGCATACAAGAGGGAAACAGAACTCCACATTTGAAGCTGCTGCTGCTGAAAAAGAACTAGATATGCTTCTAGATGCTCCAGTTTCATTGCGAGTCCCTTCTGGGTATCCTCCGCAGATTTTGAAGAAAGATCCAGTTCCATCCAAAATTGCATCCAGTACTGCTAGTCTAGATGATGCACTTGATGACTTGCTAGAGGAAACGTCCACTTTGATGAAACCAAATGTTTTATTACAGGAAGAAAAGCCTGTCAACCACAGCATGAAATCTTCTTCACATTCTGGAAGTAAATCCAAACTAACAGATGATTTTGATTCCTGGTTTGATTCACTATGATTTGACGAGCCTTAGAATTTCTGATATAATGTGTAGTATGATATTGTTCTTTGACGCTTGTGCTAAGAGTGGCTCTGTCCTCTCCACGAGAGATTGGTGAATGCAAAATGACCTTTTTTTTTTTTTTCTAGCAAGGTCTGAAAATTGCCCCCTTTGGTATAGGTTCGAAACAAGGAATACAATTGGAACTTTGTGACGATTGTGTACAGAAATACTTCAACTTCATTGTTTTCATTCTCATGGTCTTTTCCATTAAAAAATAGTCATGCTAACGAAAATGAGGTAGAATTTTACCAATAATTAATCTACTTTGACACCACTAAATGAAGGTACACTACTGTGTGCACGGTGGCGATGTATCATCCCTCGAAATTGAAAATAACTTTAGAACACACGTTATATAACAGTAACAGGCAGTCTCTCTCCTTTTCATTGCACTATCTAATTTTATTTTCTGTCTTTCGAACTCTCTCCTTTCTCTATTTATAACCTAATTTTCCCTCTAACAAACTCTCTTAATTAGCAACTTTTTATTTTTCTTTATTCTCCTTTGATATTTGAAGGGTGTGAGATTCACATTTTGTGCTTGTTACTAACAACTGAGTGTCTAACAATAACTTTCTCTCCTCGTCCCTTTCTAAGATTAATTTTGTCCTTTAGATGAAAGGCGGGAAACCCAGTCATGATCTAACTCCCAAGAATTCTCAAAATCTGGTAATTACTACCATTTAACCAAGATTTTAAGCTCTCTCTTCACATTTTTTTTTCTGTTGTCTAATATTTGTTTTGATTGTACTAACAGTTCTACTTCGGCAAACAGGTTTGCTAGCAGGGGTTGAGGCGATGATAAAGAGCCAACATTCCTTTTAAGCAAGGAGACATGGAAGACAGGGTGAATCTTAACAGTTTCTGGTAACTGCAACTTGTATGTAACAATCTCAATGCTCCCTAAAACTTTAAATGGGCCATAGAATCGAGCAGCTAGCTTCTGATTAGTCCTGGCTACTAAGGACTGCATCCGATAAGGGTGGAGTTTATGTACACAAATTCTCCTACATCAAACACAACATCTTTTCTTTTCTTATATGCAGACTGGCACATTGTGTTTTGAGCTCTGTTTAATTGAAATTACAACTCATCTAGGACCTGGTTGCATTCTGCCATCATCAATCGAACAGTCTTCACCGTAGATTCCAATCCACCCCTTAACAGAAGTGGTGGTTCTCTACTGTATAAGGCCTTAAAAGGAATCATGTGAATTGAACCGTGGTAATTCGTATTATACCAAAACTCGGCCCAAGATAGCCAAGTCAGCCACTGCTTTGGTTTGGAGTCCGTCAAACATCTCGAATAAGTTTCTAAGCACTTGTTAACAACTTCTGTCTGACTGTTAGATTGAGGGTGGTAGGTGAAAGACATCTTCAATGTAGTATCAACTTGCTTAAAGAGTTCTGAGTAGAATGAGCTCATAAAAATCCTGTCCCTATCCGAGACTATAAAAGATGGGAAACCATGGAGACAGACCACTTCCTTGATGAAGAGAGCAATGATGTCTTTTGCTGGGAATGAGTGAGGCAGTGAGACAAAGTGAGCATACTTTGTAAGGTAGTCAACGACCACAAAGATGGTATCAAATCCTTTCACCTTTGGAAGTCCTCCTATAAAGTCCATTGATATATCCAACCAAACATTGGTGGGAATAGGTAAGGGATGAAGAAGCCTAACTGGTTTAAGAGTAGATGACTTATTTTGCTAGCACACATCGCAAGATTTGATAAAGTTCAAAATCTGGGACTTCATGCCCTCCCGATACAGCAGAGACGGGATTCTCTTTAAGTCCAGAAAAAAACCATAGTGTCCTCCCAATTTAGAACTATGGAATTCAACAAGAATTTTGGTTATCCATTTAGAGGACCGTGCAAGAACTAACCTTCCTTTGTACATGAGCCTTCCATTGGTAAGAGTAAAGCCAGTAGTTTCCTCTTCTCCCATTAAAAGTTGATGCATAATGTGTTTTAATTTGGCATCTTTCAGAATTTTAATCTCAATCCATCCCACTCAATTGCTACAGAGAAAAAAATAGAGAAGTGAAATTTTCTAGAAAGTGCATTAACTACTTTATTCTCCGAACCAACCTTATATTTGATGTCAAAGTTATAACCTATCAACTTTGATAACCATTTTTGTTGTCCTTCCTCAACAACTCATTCCTTCAATAGGAACTTTAATGACTTTTGATCAGTAAACACTGTGAATTTTTGCCTAAGAAGGTAATACCACCATTTTTGGATGGGAAAAACATTGGACATCAACTCCCTCTCATACACAAACTTCCCTTGGGTGATGAGAGTCAATTTGTGGCTCATAAATGCAATCGGGTTGTCCCTTTTGCATTAGAACAACCCCTAGACCCTTGACAGAGGTATCAGTCTCAAGTTGGAAGGGTTTATAAAAACAAAGAGAAGCAAGCAATGGAACTGAAACCATGTTTGTCTTCAACGATTGGAAAGCTGATTCAGCTTCAGCACCCCACTGAAAAGAATCCTTCAAGAGTTGTGTAAGAGGTCATGCAATGTTACTATAGCTCTTCACAAAGCGTCAGTAATATCCTATGAGGCCCAAAAATCCCTATAGTGCTTTTAAATTTGTATGTATAGGTCAATCAACCATGTCATGAATCTTTTTAGGATCGGCAGCAACCCCTTGCTCAGAGATAATATAACCCAAGTACTCGATACTGGAGCTTTCGAAACAACATTTCTTCTTGTTCACCAATAGGTTGTTCCTCCTAAGGAGCTAAAAACTTACAGTAAATACTCCCTGTGACTGTCCTTGTCGGGACTATATATTTAAATGTTGTCGAAGAAAACTAAAGCAAATTTTCATAAATATGGTCTTAATACAATGTTCATTAGTGACTGGAAAGTGGAGGGGGCATTTGTGAGCTCGAATGGCATCACAACGAATTCGTAATGGCCCTCGTGTGTTCGGAACACCGTCTTGTGAACGTCTGTTTCTTTCATCCAAATTTGGTGGTAGCCAGATTTCAAATCCAGCTTGAAGAACACCACCGCGCCTGTTAATTCATCTAAAAGCTCCTCAATAATAGAAATTGGAAACCTGTCTGGGATTGTTATCTTGTTGAGTGCTCAGTAGTCAACACAGAACCGCCAGCCACCATCTTTCTTCCTTATTATGATCATCGAACTAGAAAATAGGCTCGTGCTAGGGCAAATAATATCGATTTGCAGCATCTTTGCAATGATCTTTTCAAACTTAGCTTTCTGATAATGTGGGTATCTGTATTAACAAATTTATGAAGTCTTTATTAACCATCTTTTCTATCTCTGTATTTGAAATTCTTCTCCTTCTATACCTCCTTTGCAAGTGATGTTTAAATTCCCTAAACAATATTTGTATTCAACATAGTACTAATAATTCGATAAAGATGTAAGGGTTGACTTTAGAGAAATTAGATAATACTCACTCAGTGTACGACTGAACCTCAGGGCAATTAAATAACACGTGTCAATGTGTTTGAGTCTCTCCATGGTTGACATCTCAAAAGTTGACGAGGTACATACTACTATACCTATTGGTGGAAATAAAGTACTCAATTGCATAATATTTGCATTAGGAGAATCATGCACACATGAAGGTCTATTAATTTTTGTGTCTATCCCTTCCATAAGTATCCTTTAGCAATAAAACCTTCAGATTATGCCTTGTTTTGAACAAAGGATTTTAGGTGTCCCAAGTACCTAAAACATGATTTTTCCTAATCAAGCCTTACACTTAAAAAACTTACAACATGTGTCAGAAATTTTTACCTTTCAATGGTATACATCCAACAATAACATACAGGACCTCCAAGTTTCGCCTCACCAACCAAGTGAGATGTTAAACATGTTAAACGAATCGTGATTGTAAAAAATGTAGGAAGGAATAACATTTCCAAGTGACTATGTTTGAATAATGCAAGACTCAAGTTTATCAAGGTCGGATTAACTTAAAGTTTTCATACATAATTGTCGAAAAAATGAATATAGTTCTATTACCACTACAATCACATTGTTTGGTAAAACATTACGTATGACAATAGGTAGTAATTGTTTCATTAGAATATGACAATCATGACTCTTTAGGCCAAAAATCTTTCTGGCTTTCAAATCAATACACCTTGAAACATTACTTGAGTATCCATAAGGCATTTTAACATTTTTCTATGTTTGCAAGAACGTTTTTTTCTTTTCTTTTAACAATGAAAAAAAACACTTGGCTGAAATCTTCCTCAGTCACTAGGCCAAAGTTCTTTCCTTATATCCATTTCTTTAAGAACCTTTCGAGCTTTAAGATTATCTTTTGATTTCTTCAATTAACGTATACAAAACATTGTCACAAACATTTTTCTCAATATGCATGACATCTAGACAATTGTTTAACAAGTTCTTCTCCCAATAAGGAAGGTAAAAAAAATATACTTCTCTTTCTTCATTATTTTGCTCTAACAACTTTAACAACATTCTTTCCCCGAGCCCTCTTATTAGTATCCATAGGCTCTAATGGTTTTCCAAATGTGACATTGAAACCCTTAACTTGTTCAAATATGTCTAACCTAGACAGATGTTTTGGTGCATACCTTAGTTCATTTGTTTTATTAAAATAGAGAAATAGGTCTAAGATTAATTCCCTTGTGTGTAAATACACATAAAGGGATGTTTATTTATAGATGATAAAAATAACAGAAATAGTAACAAAATAACAGAGAACATGGGCTAAGCCCGTTATATTCAATACTCCCCCTCAAGCTGGTGCATATAAATTGTATGTACCAAGCTTGTTACAAATATAATCAATTCTGGGACCCCTTAAAGATTTGGTGAAAATGTCTGCTAATTGATCATTCGAATTAACAAACTCGGTCTTAATGTCTCCAGATGTAATTTTTTCTCGAACAAAATGACAATCGACTTCAATATATTTAGTCCTCTCGTGAAAGACGAGATTTGAGCTAATATGAAGAGCAGCCTGATTATCACATATGAGTGTCATTTGAGTGACCTTTCCAAATTGCAATTCTTTTAGTAACTGTTTGAGCCAAATAAGTTCACAGACAGCTAAGGCCATGGCTCTATATTCAGCTTCAGCACTAGATCTTGCCACAACATGTTGTTTCTTACTCTTCCAAGATATCAAATTACCACCAATAGAAACACAATATCCGGAAGTAGATCTTCTATCTGATGGAGATCCTGCCCAATCCGCATCTGTATAACATACAACTCCAGTATGGTCATTATGACCATATAGTAGGCCTTTTCCAGGAGAACCTTTAATGTACTTCAATATACGAGTAACCGCATTCAAATGATCAACACATGGAGAGTTAAGGAATTGACTCACCACACTAACTGCAAAAGAAATATCAGGACGAGTAACAGTAAGATAATTCAGTTTTCCAACTAATCTTCTATACTTCTCAGGATCTGAGAGGAGCTCCCCCTGACTAGGTAGAAGTTTGGCATTAGGGTCCATGGTGTCTCAACAGATTTAGAATTCAGTAACCCAGTTTCTTCCAAAAGATCCAATGCATACTTTCTTTGAGAGATAACAATACCATGATTGGATTGTGCTACCTTAATCCCCAAGAAATATCTAAGTTTACCAAGATCTTTGGTCTGAAAATGGTGACAAATATGCTGTTTAAGTTGAGAAATGCCATGGTGATCACTACCTGTAAGAACAATGTCATCAACATAGACAACTAGATAGATACACCCAGCATTCGAATGACGATAAAAAACTGAATGATCTGCCTCACTACGAGTCATACCAAATTCTTTAACAACACTACTAAACTTTCCAAACCAAACCCTGTGAGACTGTTTAAGACCATATAAAGATTTGCGAAGACGACATACCAATCCAGAAGACTCCCCCTGAGCAACAATACCTGGAGGTTGCTCCATATAAATTTCTTCCTGCAAATCCCCATTAAGAAAAGCATTTTTGACATCTAGTTGATAAAGAGGCCATCTTTGAAGAGCTGCCATGGCTATAAATAGGCGAACAGACGCCATTTTTGCCACTGGAGAAAAAGTATCACCATAGTCCAAACCAAAAATTTGGGTGTAGCCTTTAGCCACAAGACAAGCTTTGAGACGATCAATAGTGCCATCTGGACCAACTTTGATAGCAAAGACCCACCTACAACCAACAACAGATTTCCCAGAGGGTAAAGAAACGAGTTCCCAAGTTCCACTATTCTGAAGAACACTGAGTTCATCAAGCATAGCTTGATGCCAACCAGGATGAGCTAAAGCATCACCTATAGATTTTGGAATAGACACTGAAGAAATGGATGATAGACAAGCATAAAAAGGTTGAGATAGTCTATGATAGCTCAAGGCAGTATAGTGTGGAGATGGATTACGGGTAGAACGTATACCTTTACGAATGGCAACGGAAAGATCAGGTTCAACTGTCGGAGCCAGAGAGGGCGGAATATCTGGCACTAGAGGAGAATCACTTGGTAGACTTTGGGAAGTTTGACGACGACTATAAACCTTAAGAGGTGGTGAAGGAGGGGACTCAATAGGAACATTAGACATGACATGAGAATCACAGACAATTGGAATATGTGTTTGATTAGATGAAGACATAAGAGGAGAAGATGAAGACTTAAAATAAAAAGAAGATTCAGTAAAGGTAACATCTGCAAAAATGAAATAACGATTAAGCAAGGGTGAAAAATATTTATATCCTTTTTGAGATCTAGTGAACCCTAAAAAGACACATTTATGTGACCGAGCAGATAATTTATCAAGTCCGGGACTAAAATTGTGAACAAAACATGTAGATCCAAAAACTTTAGGGGATAATAGATGGAGAGACTCATGAGGAAACAAAATAGAATGAGGAATTTTATTTTCTAAAACTGAAGATGGCATACGATTAATAAGATAACATGCACTAAAAATAGCATCACCCTAAAAACATTGAGGAACCCCACCATGAATTAAAAGAGCACGAGTAGTTTCAACAAGATGTCTATTTTTGCACTTAGCTACCCCATTTTGTTGAGGTGTATAAGCACAAGAGGTTTGGTGAAGAATGCCATGAGATTTCATAAAGGTCGTAAAAGATTGAGAAAGATACTCACAAGCATTATCACTCCGTAAGATTCGAATTGAAACACCAAATTGATTTTTAATCTCATTAAAAAGAGATTGAAATATTGAAAACAACTCAGAACGATTTTTCATTAAAAATAACCAAGTACATCTTGAATAATCATCAATAAAAGTAACAAAATACTGAAATCTTAAATTAGACTTAAGACGACTTGGTCCCCAAATGTCAGAGTGAACTAAGGCAAATGGGGACGAAACACGTTGAGAGACACTACTAGGAAAAGAACTGCGACTATGTTTCCCTAAAATACACGACTCACAAGACAAACTGGACAACTTAGATAAACTTGGAACAAGTTGCTGCATCTTGGCAAGACTAGGATGTCCTAACTGAGTACGAAGAAGAGATAGGAGTCCATGACTATGCCAACATGAACAGATGTTCGTAAACAGTAAAAACCATGAGACTCACATCCGGTGCCAATCATCCGCCCCGAACTCCGGTCCTGTAAACAAACAGAATCTTTGGTAAAAGAAATAATACAATCAAGAGAACGAGTGAGACGATTGATAGATAATAAATTAAAAGGTGACCCAGGGACATAAAGAACATTGTCAATAGGCAAAGAAGGGAAAAGATGAACAGTACCAACACCATGGGATGAGACCTTAGAACCATTAGCCATGGTGATGGAGGGTAAATGACCAGAGGTAGACAAAGAAGAGAAAAGGGATTTATTACCAGTAATATGATCTGTGGCACCTGAGTCTAGAACCCAAGGACCAAGAGAATTGGAGTGGGTGAGCCCAGCAAAAGAGATACCTGTATGTGCAACAGATGCAGTGGAACCAGAGTTCTGACGATCCTCATACCATTTAAGAAATTCATTGAAAATAGCCGGTGGACCTGAGATATCAGATGAAGTAGAATCCATGGTAGAAGGTGGCACAGGAGTTGCTTGGACAACCGCGGCAATTTTAGATGGACGGCCATGTAAGGCATAACACCTGTCAATTTTGTGACCAAGTTTGCCACAATGGTCATATTTATGACGCCCTTTGTTCGGCTTACGAGAACGGGTGCGATCATCACGTTGAGATACTAAAGCAGAAGAGTCATCACCTGAAGTAGATATATCAATATGGGATTTATCTGGTACACGCATAAGGGTGGAAGAAGTAGAAGTAAGCGTGGGCACAATAGGAGATCCCAAAATCTGATCACGAACAGGAGAATAATCATCAGGAAGTCCATATAAGGCTAATAACATGAAAAACTTGGACCGTTGCTCTATCTCTTGAGACGGAGTAGATGCCGGAGGCAACAATTCATTAAAATCATGAAAAAGAGCATGAATTTTACCAAGATACTCAGACATTGTACCATCAAGACGTTTCGAAGCAACAACATGAAGGAGATTTTGACATACTCCATAAAGACGTTGAGTATCATTGGTATATAATAATTTGGCATGCTCCCAAATTTCTGAACACGTCTCATAAGAGCGAAAAATTTGTTTCAAAGACGAGTGAATGGTCGATTTGAGAACCATGCATAATTGAGCATCAATTTTCAACCAACGAGAAACCTCATTCTCAGGAACATTAGCAACAGACGTTGTAAGATGATTAACGTAGCTTTGACTCTTAAGCCATAACCTAATATCCGAAGCCTAAGTATCATAATTTTTACCATCTAATTTGTCAATTGACAAATGAACATTGACATAATTAGTATAGTGCTCCGGTATAGGAAAAGTAGAGGAGGCGTTGGTAGTTGCGGAAGAATCCATGGAGGAGAGAGAAAAAAATGCAAAAAATCAAACGTGCTCCGATCAAAATAATAAGGACAGATCCAGAATGCTTGCACGACGGTGATTACAACGGCGGTAATCGCCACCGGAAAAGTCGCCGGACGCGCTGTCACGCGCGGCAGCAGCGGTGACTGTGACCGGAATTAAAACGGTCACTGCAGGCGCGTTGGTGCTCCGATTGACGCGATTCCAAAGGCACAGTAGTCGCCTGGATGAGACGCTTCTGATGGTGGTGTCACCGACCTAATCGGCGGCGGCCACGACGGCGGTGGAAGTGGCGGCGGCAGCGACAAAGGTTACGACAGCGGCGACAGAGGCACTTGAATGAGACGGTGAACAGTGGGTTCACCAGAAAAATTTAACCCCAATCCTAACCCTAAGCTCTAGATACCATATTAAAATAGAGAAATAGGTATAGGATTAATTCCCTTGTGTGTAAATACACATAAAGGGATGTTTATTTATAGATGATAAAAATAACAGAAATAGTAACAAAATAACAGAGAACATGGGCTAAGTCCGTTATATTCAACATGTTTCATTAAAAAGAGAACAAATTTATTTGAATTTGTGCTCTTTATGTAAAGATTGATAATGTCTCATAAAGCAGAATTTGCCCATGTACAACCAACAAGAGTCTGCGTCAAAGTTACATGTGGGCAAGCAAGACCATGTTCCATCCAGATAAATTACCTAGCCCAAAAAAGTCACTAATTTTCTATAACAAAGTCGCTCGCAATGTAAAACATTTCTTTCTTTGAATAGTCAAATGTTTGCACTCAATCAAACCATAACTCCTTTCTTTGATGAGTGATTGTAAGTAAACATCAATGTCATTTCCTGTCATTTGTTTACCAGGAATTATCATGGATAACATAAAAGAGGTTTGCTTCATACACTCCCAAGGAAAGTCATTGTATGGGATAAAGACCACTGGCCATATATTATGGCTTGTACTCATGGTTCCAAAAGGGTGGAAACCATCAATAGTTAAGTCTACTCATACATTTCGAGGATCATATGCAAATTTCAAATGTGATTGATCAAATGTTTACCAAGCCTTAGAATCTTTAGGATGCCTTATCAATCCATTTTGGTTATCCTTTGATGCATGCCACGTCATTGAATTAACGTCTTAGAACTCATAAACAATCTTTGCAATCTCGACTTTAATGGAAAGTAATGCAAGATTTATGCGTATAGCTTCTCATCTTTATCTTTCCACTTAGAGGTTTTGCATTATTTACATTCTTCTAAGCCTTTATTCTCTTCACCCCAATACAACATGTAGTCTTTTGGGAAAGCTAGTATTTTGATATAATTAAGACTAAGATTGTTAATGACATTCTTAGACTCACATAATGACTTGGGAAACTTAACATGTTCAAATGCATTCTTGAGCAAGTCTACAATAATGGTTATTGTTGTCACTCATTCTGTACATACATTTTATGTGGTACAACTTCAACATGAAGGATAACTTTGAATACTTTCTACAACATTCATATAATGGTTCGTTATTGTCCTTTAACAACACATCAAAGTTTGTTATTACTTCATCTCCCCCCATATTATTTTGTAGACCATCATCTTCATCAAAATCATTCACATCATGCCTCACAAACCCAAATGCATCGTTCAACATGTCTTCCATTGGATTTTGAGGTTCTATAAAATCTTCAACTACATGTGTACTAGAAGCAGTCATAGACTCAATTACACCTGGTCCTTCACAATGCAAATACCAAATTTTGTAGTTTTGAAAGAAAGTTCTACATGTTAATTGTTCATAAAAAACATTCGTTTGCCTCATTTTGAAACCACACTTTGAACATGGACTGACGAGACCAAGGTTATGAGACTCGAGAGTTTAAGTAAACTCGTAGAATGTCGGTAAACTCGACTTGCAAACCCGACTCGTAGACTCGTAAGAGTTTATTTCACAAAACAAATAAGAAAGTATATAAATTCATAATACATATACCATAATATTAAAATAAATAAATTTATATAATACACCAATAATAAAATAATAATTAAATAACTAAAAAGAATATAAATATTATCAATTTTATACATTTTTCATCTATTCTTCTAATAAAATCTTCATCACTATGCAATATAGGTTCTATTTTTCATAATATTTTTAATTTAAGTCAACATTTTCAAACCATCCTACATTTTCAAACTTAAAGACACTTCTTGCACTACAAACATAAAAAATAATTGAAAAAAAAAACTTTACAAAAACCAACACAACCATCAAATCCTAGATAAAAAAAAGGCAACACATAAAAATAAACCTAAATAAAATCGAAATAAACAGTAAACTTCCACTTCACTCTAAATAAACTTGAACCTCCACTCCACCCAACGAAAAAGGAAAGACCTTCATATGACAATGGCTATGCTCACTCACAACGATGATGGTGGTAGGGGTGGTGAGACAACGCAAAGCCAACCGATCTAAGACGAACGTACAGACACGCAAGGCACAATGACGACGACAACAAGATCCACGGTGTGGCTTAGTGACAACGACGATGTGATCCACAATGAGACATAGTGACAACTATAGAGAGATCCACGACGAGGCACAACGACAACCCAAAATCTAACACAGACCTAAAATCGAACCCCAAATGGAGAACGACCCATATATGAATCATTTTGAGTTTTTCTTCCTAACACGTTCACTCGGTCTCAGACTCGAACTTGCGATTTTGCATCGAGTTTACCAAGTTTGATCCGTGTCTTCTAAAAAACGAGTTTACCTATAAGTTCACTTGTGACTTAGTAGTTAACTCGTAAACTCAAATGAGTTTATGAGTCAACTCCTGAGTTTGATAACCATGGACAAGACCATTAGCATAACTGAATGCAAATTCCAAAAACACATTCAACCCATTTGCATATTCAATGTTGTATTTGTGTTTAGAAATCCACGATTTATCTATTGGCATGACTACTGTTAACTTCTTTCCAGCAAGTATACTGGGTCCACAAGTAATATAATGAATAAGAGAGTATCGTATCCTCAAGGAACGGAAAGTGTAAATTGACTCAATATTAATTGTATTATGAATAAAGATTTAACAATAATTTGTTTTGGTAACTGAATATAAAAAGTAATTTAAAAGGCAATTAATAAAGAAGAAAAATCAATAATAATAACAACCTTGGGATTGAATGATAATATCCTCCATTCTCAAATACTCTTAACTGAATTCAATATTGCCTTTTCCAATTATCAATCTACGCAAATAAAAACCTTTTCAACCTGATTTCTCTATCATTGAATTTCATAAATTAAAGTATCTAGCTCTATTCCTAGTTACCAGATTAATTTAATTAGCATCAAGATCAGTTACTATGTGCAGTCATTACTCTATAATTCATTCCTGAATTTATAAATGTAATGCATTAACGTTTGGTTCTAATTTCAAAAAGTGTTTTTCAGTCACAAAGAGAAATTTAAAGTATGACAATTTAATATAAAACGTTAAACAAAGATAAACTGAATAAAACAATATCAAATAAATACCAAGAGTACAATTGAAGTGCAGAAATTACATTCAATCCCAAGAAGAAAAGAGATTAGCTACGCATGGTAGCCATGAATATACAACGGAAAAGGAAAAAAGGAAAATTCTTGATTGCAACAGTGCTTCCAAAGATCTTCCAAAAGATGATCCCCTTTCATTCATTCTAGCCTTCCTTTTATAAAAGATCCCCGCTGTTTGTTACAAAGTGGTTGTTATTTCGCACTTCACGCTTCAGTGGCGTTGACGCCTTCGTTCAGAACTTCTTTTCTCATTTAAGTGAGTTTTAGCTCAAGCTCCTCCTTTAGCGCAAGCAAGAAGTCACTTAAAATCTGTTTTTCTGCTCCTTTCCTTAATTCCAGCGTTCCTTATTCTCTCTTTCTTCGAATTTCACCTAAATCTCAACTGCATTCTCTTTCCATAACCAAAAACACATTAAATAGAAAAATAACAATAAAATCCCTAACTTAAACAAAATCCCTAAAAATCCTATAATTAAAACAGAATAAATGCTAAAAGTCCTAACAACTCTATACTTAATTAACTAATTAATAACAGTTATCAACTACAAAACAAACAACAAAAGAAAAAAAGTAATTATCTACCAAAGGGATGATGCAAGATTCAAAGAAAGGTGTTTTTTTTTTATGCAAAACACTTCATTCTCTTCAAAGTTAACTGTAAAAATAGTTAACCAATACCTACAATTACCAAACTTGCTATTCAGTAATTTTTATAGATCATACAAACATACCTAGATAGTTGTCTGCATTTCAAATTAAATACAGAACAGTATGATAAGTTAGTACCAACCAACATTTGTATTTATATCCATATAACAACAGAAATTAAGCAATTATAGATTGAACTTTTGTAACGGACAAAAGCAACTACATCTACATGCTTTATCACAAAACATATGACTAGAGCATAATGCATATTTCATAAAGACAAAAGCACCACCAATCATATTGATAATAGGCATAAGCAACAACATGTGCATGTTTTAAGTTTATCACAAAACAGATGACTAGAGCATAATGCATATTTTATAACAGACAAAAGCACCACGAGTGACATATTTATAACAGACAGAAACAACTACATGTGCACGCTTTCAGTTTATGACAAAACAGATGACTAAAGCATAAATGCATATTTTACACCTCTGTTTTGTAGTGTGTATCAGGAGTAGGGATATTTACTCTTGCCTTCCAATCTTTTCAACTAACAAGTCAAATCAATTGAGGACATAATTAGAACAATTACTCAGAACAATTAACATTGAGACATTAGTAGCAAAAAAATCAAAACCTAGAACACTCAGAAAACCACCATCAATTTTACTTTCAATAACATTCACAATAAAAAATTACAAATATAGATACAAATACAAAAAATCTTGATACTTTATAACATAAAACAAATACAATCAGGACACACATTTACAAGCATAAAGATCACTTTACATACCTTAGTTGTCAAATGAAGTGCCAAAGCTAACTTCTTCAACTTGTCACCAAATATATGCAATCAAATGACAGAAATGGCTAGTCTCAATATGAAGTCGATACAAAGCGTCTCAGGACTTTCAAACAAAATGGAAAACGAAAACCAATAAACATCAAAATATGAACCTCTTACCTATAGTTGTCGTTGAGGGCAACAAATGCTCCAATTGTAAGTCATTGATTTTTGAATAAGCTCCAATCGGTTAGGGTTTCATTCAAATACTCCAATCGAGAGTGAATCAAAACCAAAGACATAAATTTTTAGGATAACGAGATAAGATTCACCTTATAGACTTCAAAAGATAGGGTTTCACCAGATAAATTTGGGAATGAGTGTGTTGGGAGTATTAGGATTGGAAACGAGACAAATTTGGGAATCAATGAAGGTTGGGAACGAAAATGAATTAGGAACGAAAGGGAGCGTTGATTGTGTGGAGTGGAGTACATTTTCAATGTGAAGGGAAAAATCTGTATTTTTATTTAACGAAAACATGAAAGGGATGAAAACTGGACGACGAAAAAAGTGATTCCCTTTACAAAATAGCAAGTGTATCGTTTTTTGAATTCAAAACATGATCATCATTAAAGTGTTGACTTATACAACTTAATATGACACTTTTTTAAATCGCTAGTCAAACTGTGACCGAATTTTTGTAGTGTAGCTTGATTCTCTCTTTCACGCTCGTTTGTGTAACTTTTAGATTGCTACATTGGAGTTCTTTGATATATTCTTTATCTTTTCATTCCTACGATATTTGGGTCTCTTAAAGAATATCTTCATGTTTCCGATCCAAATACTATCTGGATTTTTTTCTAATATTTCTGGATTTTGAATTTGTTAGAAATGTGTAAATCTGAACCTTTACCTACGTTGATTTATTTATTTTTTCTGAAAAATTAGTGAGAAAAAGAAGGAGTTGACATTCTTCATAGTCACGAACCTTGTTCCTTCTGATTGTTTACTAGAAATGTTTTTGCTTAAAAGTTTGTGAACATAGATTCTGGTAGAGAAAAGAAAATTGTGAACATAGATTCTGGTATAGAGAAAAGAAGATGAAGGAAGGAGATGCAGTAGCATTATATTAATTCCTTATTGTCATAAGATTTGGGAATAATAAAATTACATAATTAAAACGCGTAAAACATGGACTTTTACCAATGAAAGCCAAGATTACATGCACTCTGTTATCTCCACTTCAACTTTAATATATACCCATTTGCACATACATAGTATTAAATTCAAAAGTTGCAGCATAAAATAAAAAAATACAGAAGTTGCAGAAGTTGTTGCTATAATATTACGATGATTATTGCCTGAAGATGCAAACATTAGATTGTGGTTTCTTTTGCAGTTGTCGGTGGTGGATGATGTTAAAAGTAACAGCGTGTACACAACACACCAAATTGTCCTCTCTTAAGCCAAAATAATTCTGATTCTATTACCAGAAATCACGTTGGGTGAGACCCACAAAACAAAATACCAAACAAAACGCAAGGGTCCCTCAAGCTGAATGAATATCTACACAATCAGTCACTCTTCATATTTTAGTTTCTATTAACAACGAGATATGACTTTTTCATAAAATTTATCTATTTTAAAAATGTTCTTACATATCGAGATGACTTCACAAGATCGAACTCTTCTCATTTTGTAATATTTTAAATTAAGATAATCTCTCTTCATATAGTGAGAATCCAAAATTTATCATTTTTATCTTCTCGTCCAACATCTTCAATATAATAATTATATAATAATATATGATAAACTCAAGAAATGAATAAAATGAAAAAGAAAACAAAAACATAAAAGGTTACACTGTTTTAGAAGAATAAATATCTTTTCAACCGATCGAGACTATCTTAATATTCCCCCAAAAGAAAAATAAAGTGTTATTTGTAATTACATCTTGATATTTATAAAAAAAATTGAATTTTAATCTTATATATATCAAGTGTCACAAAGACTTTTCGTTACTATATTTATAGGTAAAATATATCTTTGATTTTTTTAATTATTTAATTCGTTGCTCTTAACTTTTTTTTATCTTTTCTGTAATTCTAGTTCATAAATTTTAAGACAATTTCAATTTTTTGCAAACATTTATTTTTATTTTTACATGTTAATTAATTAAATTATTTTCTTAATAATATCCTAAACAAATATGTCAGAGATAGGGTTCAATTGGATCAATTGAAAAAATTCGTGGAAAATTAAAAGTTATAAACTTTTCAAAATATGATGCTGAAATAAAAACATAGAGAAATTAAAATCATGATTTCAAAGTTATTTTATTTGCTTACGCTACACTTGCACCATCCAAACATGGCTGAAGTCAAAAGTGGAAGCTTCCTTGTAGCAGTACAGCACAAATAGAAAAACAGCGTGACAGAATGAAAAAGGCCACTGTAATCTATAGTTTATTCCGAACCTACCTCACCAGAATCTTTATGGAGGATCTCCTAGGTTAATAAAGTAAAATCATTTTATATTATTTAGATATTTATGCTAAATAAATTTTTAGTTGATTATTGAAGCTTAAGCTGCGCATGAAATTAAAGTCACCACAAGTATATGAATATTTATAATCCATCAACAACGTAAATCAACTGTATATAATTATTATAATATTAGATTTGAGTTGCGAATATGTTTACTCAAAAAGAAGATTCATAATAATTCTATCATGAAATATATACTTAAAATTTATAAATCGATATATAGATATGTGGACCTTTACTTAAATATAACTAAACCTTTTTTAGTAATTATTTTTCATCAAACATGAATGTTTCTTCATAAAACTGAGTTTTTTGTTTGTAAAATTTCACCTAAAACTGTCGTTTTATTTATTATAGTCAAAACATAATATGAATATAATCTCATTAAAATAGCTATATACTAAAACTCCAAACTGGCAGTATTAAAAAAATAAAATAAATAAATTTTATTATAATTTTTATGACACTTACTCTAATTTTTGAAAACTAAAACTATATGTATATATATATATATATATATAACTATATA
>Ga0209489_100630_pt1 | contig 68542 bp, 38 predicted proteins | sample SiratrowhiteBW_FD_187527 | JGI IMG/M metagenome (GOLD analysis project Ga0209489, IMG submission 187527) | Root nodule microbial communities of legume samples collected from California, USA - Siratro white BW (SPAdes) (version 2) | ecosystem: Host-associated > Plants > Roots > Nodule | place... | reverse complement strand
ATAAAGAAACATATATATATATATATATATATATGATAGACTACTTAAACACTTTAAAAAAAAAAATTGTAAGGAATCATGAGATTCTAAACCAGACAATAATAATTGATAGATATTTAGTACTATCTTATTGAACTTGAAGTTGGACATTTAACTATGTTTATGAAGACAAAAAGAGATTCAAAATCAACCTATTCTTTTATTTTTAATTGAGAAACTTATTCTAATTTACTCAAAAGTTTACACATCACTTAGACACCAATATTTAGTTTATCATGTATCTAAATACTAAATATAATTGGGTATACCTTTTCTTTAATATAAAATGAATATAGGAAAATCAAAATCATAAAATTCTAAATTACTTTCATATAATAAGTAAAGATTTTAAAACTTAAAAATAGTGTGATACAAAATTTTAATGTATTTTGAGCTATAGAAACTGCAAGATACTATATTAGTAGACTAGTATAGTTTTGGGGATGTACATATATAATGTGAACAGTTATTATTTTATAAATGTTTGATGTTATATATAATGATATTCAATGAGCATGTATTACTTTGTAAAAAGCCTCAGATAATTGCATATAGGTAAGAAAAACAATCTCATGTGAATTAACAAGATTTAAGAAGATTACTCATAGCTTATAACATGACCTTATACAACAATTCTCACACCAATTCACAACATAAGAATCATTGAAGAATCCGAAATTTATTTATTATGCAGCATTCCATTCACTGGTGTTTCAGCAGCTTTAGGAATAAACCCTTTTTCTCTGCATGCATCAATTGCTTCAGTATACATATCCTCGAAGCTGTACTTGAATTGGAACCCCAAGTCTGTGATTTTCTTCGAAGATAATCTCACTGGTTCCAATTTTTCTGGAATGTTTTCAAACCTAAAATCCAATGTTTGCAATTAGCCAAACAAACAACTTTCATTTTATTCTATGTTTTTGCACTTTAAACTAAGATATTAATTCTAAATGAACATGTAAACCTAATTAGAAAAATGATATTTAAATTTGGTGAGAGACTTACTGAGTGGGAACATTGTACTCTGGGTATTTTTTGTTAATTAATTTTGCAATGTCATGAATAGTAACGTCACATGCATCGCATATGTATCTTCCTTCAGCTTTTGGCTCTTCAAATAGAAATATGTGAGCAAGACAAATATCTTCCACGTGCACGAATTGACCTTGTCTTATGATCGAATAATGCTCCTCCTTTCCTGCGTATCAAAATTCTTCAATTACTATTATTTTATTTTTCAAATAATAAACGTTAATTTAACATTCAAGTTTTTTTTTTCATATATTTTAAGATTTTTTTTTTCAATTTTAGTGCACATTTTACTAATACATTAAGTGGGTAACTACATTATCAACTTTTGCAAAAACAACCTAGTTTTTTTATTAAGACACAAGGGTACACCATTATGCACATTAGTAGATCAATAAAATGTGTAAAAAATGAAGAAATAATTACGATAGAATTAATTGTTCAATAAATTTTAATAAATAAATAAGAATGCGTTTGAAAAATTTGTAAATTTACTTGTGATAGGGGAAAGAGCAGTGATCAGGCTAGAGGGCATTGATGGGAGCAGAAAGGGGCCAACAACAAGAGTTGGAAGGATAGTGATGAAGTCCATTCCTTTTTCTTTTGCAAATTTCCATGCTTCTTGCTCTGCCAAAGTTTTAGAAACGAAATACATCTACATTCAAATCAAGATAAGAAAAAATCATTATTTTTTTCATGGCACATAAAAAGATCATTATTAATTGCACATAATAAGAATCATTATCTTTGTTTCACATGATCTATTAATCACTCCAATTTATATGAAACATCATTTCTCATTTGTTCTGGTGGTTGGTTTTTCCAAAATAAATCAAATTCCTACCAACATTAGTATACAATCCATTGAAAAATAATGATTATTAACATGAATGTTGTATTAACATAGGCAATTGAATGAATGTTGTAGCATAAAACAGAACTAAAACAAAAGACAGAACAAAAAAAAATGAATTGAAAGTTGGTGAGAAAAAAGTACTAACCCAACCAGTCATCTTAACTCTTCTGCATAACTCAACATCAGTCCAACAGGTCTCATCATAGATAGGCTTTTGCTGATGAGTAATGTGAGTGGTTATGGCTGATGAAGTGAATACTAGCCTTCTCACACTTTTTGCCTTCAAGCATGCTTTCATGATATCTATTACTCCCCTTATTGCAGGCTTTATCACTTCATTCTGCACATTAATTATGATTCAATCTTCATTTATAAATTCCTTTTGGATCATAAAAACTTATTCTAAATTTATTAAATTTATCATTAATAATGTTCACAAATTGACAATGTCTAGTTGCTATAGTAAATTTTTGGGCATGCATGAACAAACAAACTACTTTCTGTTACACCTGTGCTTTTAATGCTTACAAAAGGAGTGCAAGTAATGGAAGAGAATTGCATAACCTTTTATGTCTTTAGACTTATTTCATGGTATTAGTCTTTGTCTTAATAAGTTTGAGAAAATTCAGAAAAATACCTCAGGGTCTTTGGACTCAAAGTCAATGGGGGTGGCCAAGTGGAAAACTCCAATGCATCCTTTAATGGCTTCATCAAAGCTTCCCTCTTCAGAAAGGTTAGCCTTCCACAGTGAGAGCTTGCTCTTTGCACCTGGTATGTCCAGCAAATGCTTCACCTCCTTCATATTATCTGCAGGGTGCACATGCATAATACACTCTGATTAGTCTTCAAAATATTTATAAATTTTAAAATTCTTTTCATTTCTAAATTTTCTATCATAACATATATTATGTCAAAATACATATGCAATGACAATAAGTAAATACTAAGTAAATAAATAAATAAAAAGGAAAGCAAAAGTTAAGAAAAATAAACTATTGAAGGTCAAACAAAAAAGTTATATTTTTTGAGGATAAAAAATTATCTTTAAGCCACTAAAATAATTTTTTTAAGTCAAAACAGATTTAAAAAGCAACCAATTGGAGAAAGTTTGTACAAATAAGTTTTTGAAAAACTGATTTTAATTTCCAGAAAGATTATTTCATTCTTTTAATTTTGTTAAAAATTTTCTGAGTCTACCCACCTTGTCGTTTGCTCAAATAAGACTTTGGTCGCTGCATAATTTCTTATTTCAATATGCTCCCTACTTTTAAAATCTTTCTTTAATAATCTAAAGTGTCTCTCATTGATCAAATTAATTAACTTTTAAGTCAATTTCTTAAATTCACAAAAACATTAGTTGACAAAAATCACTCACAGTCTGTCACAAGTTGACATGGTAAACTGACAGATTTGAACTGCATTTTAAGATACCCAGATAAAACTTTGCCAACTTGAGACTAGAATTTGGACACATAGAAACAATTTCTTTTCAGGAATCTGAAACTTGATGCTCTAGAAGTATTTACTCTAATTCAAATAAAAACATAGGCCTAGATAAAAGCAAAACATAAAAAAACTTATTGAAATTGGTGCTTAAATCCTATTACTTGCAAAAGGGAAATGATCACAGAGGTTGCAGGGGACAAGCAGGGGTCTGATAACATAAGGAGGTTGTAGTGCCTAAACATTGGTTTTTACTGATAAAAAAAAGATTTTGAGAGTAGAATGAAACCAGAAATTCAAAAGGGTTAGAAAAAAGACCTATTTTAGCCTATGATATATGATGTTGGAAGATGAAAAGGATGAATTTAGAGAATGAGATGAAACCAAGTTGATGGATGAATCGAACCTGGGTCAAGAACAGTGGCTCGGACCGTGTAGCCACGTTGGATGAGTCTCATGACAAGCCATGATCCGATGAAACCAGAAGCCCCTGTAACACAAACGGTTAAGGATTCTGAACCCATTTTTGCAGCTTCCCAAAAACTAGAATGAAACCTTCTCTCTGTTAATGTGGGTGATGACTTGAGAAACCGGTGGAAACGTTTTATAGAAGCTGTGTTGTTGACAGACATGCAAATGATACTGAGTTTGTACCTAACTACAATAAACTATTCACATGTATATTTGTCTTAAAAATTCAAATGAACAATTTTTTGGGTTAAAAACGATAATGAGATATTTTATACTTTTTTTCTTATTTTTCTCCATCAATATGAAAGTATGAAAATGATATCTTGTTACTTGGAAAATTTCAAGTTTCTCCAAGATCTGAGGTTGGAAAAAGTATGTTTTTGATGTAGTTGTTGGTCATATTTTACTTATAGACGGCATTGTGCTTTGATTTAAAGGAAAATAATTAGTTTTGAAAAAACCTTTAGGCCAGCTTCGAACGTTTTTATTATTACTCTTTGATTTCTTAAAAATATTTTTATCATGCACGTTTGTCACCATATATAATTTTTAGAAATTACAGTTCTTAAGATTTGCAATTTCGATAGACCATTACTTTGATTTCTTTTAAAAAAAAAAATCTTTGTCATTCTCAGAAATCATAATTTCTTGCAATTTCAATAAATCATTTGGGTATGAAATGGTTTGAGATTTTGTAAAAATTGTATTATTTTAAACACATTAACCACAATAGATTTAAAAACAAAAATTAAAAGTCAACCCTCTTCCCTTAAAACCTTCACCCACTCAAACCAAATCACTTTCTGAGAAAAGGTAAAATAAAGTTTGTAACCTCCACGAGGATTAACAACTAGCAATTATTTGATTATGATACGTTATTGACCATGTTTAAGCATTACAATCTAATTAGTTAAATAAAACAAGCACACTTTAATGTGTCTAACTAGTGGAGTTTAGTTAATTTATTGTTATGCATATACAGCCATTGAACTTAGAATCTAGCCCAATTCAGTATCTTTCAACAACCCAATTGACTATGTTTAACAATAGAATTTAAGTAAATAAAACACACTTTATTATATTTGACAAGTTGAATTTATTTAAATAACTTATGTTTATACATAATGCTGCATATGCCGGCATTGATCTTAGAAAAATATTATCACAACTAACGTGAAAGGCACAAGGCCAAATTAAAGGTTGTTAGTAGTGTGAGCAATGATGAACTCCAAGGGGCAAGTTCATTGTATTTTACAGCATTCATTTAGAAATTCTAAGGACTTAAAGTTGAATAATTATTTTGATAAGTTAAATCTAGTTTATAAATAAGTTAAAAATGTAATTTGAATTAATAAGAAGTATTTTCTTCAAATTATTATTTATTTAGCCTTTCTTATATATAAATTACTCCTATATTTTAATTAATATTCCTATTTAGTAGTTTCATTTTAATAGTATATTTTATTTTTTAGGGTTTGTTGAAAGTTGTAGTTACGCGTCATCAGTAATATCTAAAACATTCTTGTTGTGTTATCTAATGCAACCGCGCGAGTTAATGTAAGTCAAATATAATAAACTCAAAAGAAAAAAAAAAAAAAATATATTAATCAAGTTGGACAATTGGTTGGTATGTTGAATTATTAAATTATTTTGGTATTATTCTTGTTTAGCCCTTAACAAAAGTTATTTTTAACTAAACTTTACTTATAATCTCATGCTAATTTGAGACGCAAATGACGAAACTTTATACGTCCGTTTCTTTGTACCAACCAACGTAAAAAAAGTTTCATTTGTTACACTACATACAAATGTTATGGATGTAAAAAAAATTGTTTAATTTTACCTCAATTAACGTAGAAAGAATTTTTTATATAATGTAATTAACTAACGTAAAATAAATAATTTTTAATGTCATCCATATTTACATTGTTAAATAAAATGACATAATTTATCTTACATAACGAACTTAAAAAGCTTTCTTGTATTAGTGCGTGCTTAACATTTATACGAGATGACATTGATAATTATTCTACATAAATCTTGAAACTTTGATAATGTTTCTAAAAGTTAAGGTGAGTCAAAAGCTAGGTAATTACTCATATTTATTCTTAAAAAAATATTATTTCTGATGAAACTATAAACTTGATTATATTATATATTTAGTTTGATGAAACAATAACCGAAAACATACATTTGATTTGTGTTAAATTTATGAAAGTGTTAATTATTTATAAAATAGTTTACAATTGCGTATTTTAGATTTAATTATCTTTTTAGTTATATTATATATATTTTGTTAAATTTATATTTTCAAGAAAATATCTAAAGTCCAAAGTCACAAAAAGTCATAAAAACTTGAGTTAGATCTACAATATATAATTTTAAAATTCTGAGCAAGATGTAACGTCATAATTTTTTATATGATTTGACTTATAATTTTAGTATCCAATCTTTTCAACATATTTTTTTATAAAAAAATATTAACAATTTTTTTTTATAAAAAAATATTAACAATATTATACAGTTGATGATTTCTCTTGATAGAATTGAAAATTCAAAAATTAAAATAGTTGACAAAGGTAGCATGTAAAACCCAAATCACGCCACCTAATAAGGAGAAATGATTAAAAATGTAAATATAAATTGAAAGTCTCACAATAAATTTAAATAATATTTAAAAATCCAGCAATTAATTTTTTAAATTAAAATTTGGAAAAATGTAACTTTTTTATGGTTCAATTAAATGTCTTAATTTTAATTTAAAACGTAACCATATGACCTTTTTTTTATATGTTGAAACCAATGTCTTTAGTTTTTAAATTGTCACTGGTAGTACGTACTACCATTATGTTAGAACGTTATACTATTTAATATCATCCTCTGGTATCATATTTCAATTAAAAATTTTTTACTTTAATACATACTGTATGAAAAAACATATTTTATTTATTTTTAATGTATTTTGAATCAGCTTAAAATTATACATTGAACCTATATATAACCGGTTCGAACTAAATTATTTTGACCCATTTAAAACGGGTTGGATCGGGTCGTTCAACTATTTGTTTTTACTTTCGGTGTTTGACGGGTCGGGTGCCCTTTCCCGGGTCTAATAACACGGTATAAATAGTAGTTAAACAAAAGCAAAATGCTGAAGGCAGTGAAAAAAACCAAATTTGGATCGAAGGAAAAATTGCGGAGAGGTTGTTGTGGGCGACGGTGTTAACTCTCCGACGAGAAGGTGAGTGATGATTTTCTCATCTTCATCATAAGATCCTATGTTGAATATGGTGTGTGTGTAGGTTCAGGTTCATGCTTCTTCATAATCAATCATGTGCACATTTTTCAATTTCAAATGACCAAGATCGCTTTTTTCTTTCATGGGTCGATTTTATTCTTATGTAAAGCAGTACTGATATTAGTTGCATACGGGTGTCGTTTCGTTTACTTCGACCATATAGGAATGAAATCAATCTGATTTTTGTTGCGAATACCAATGATAAAGGGTTCACATGATTTATAAATCCTAAAATGCTGCCCAAACTTAAGGTTTTCTTTAACTCAATTTTCGGTTTGTGATAAGGAAAACATCTAGGCTTCCAACTTGGCTTTCTGTGTTTGTTTTTTGATCGGTTCTCTTGGAGATATTATTAGGTGGTACTGCTTGGTTGGATTGTTATACTGTGACAATAATTTGTGAACACATGGTGTAGTTGGGTGAGGAAAGGCTTTTGTTACTTAGGTTGGCTTGAGATGCTTATTGACAATGCTAGGTTGTGTGATTGTTTTGAGGTTAGCTTGGTTGTTGTCAGATTCAAAATAGGTGCGTTTGGTACTTATGCTGGGTTTACATCCTGGGTAAGTGAGGTTCGTTATTGGTTTTGTTATAGTGAAGGGGATGGATTTTGGTGATTACTGCTATAGGTTTTTACCTCCAACACTTGCCTTCCATTGCATCATAACAAATGAGTTGCCAAAAAAAGTAAGTAAACATAACTATCAAAACTAGCAGTCTAAAATAAAGAAGGAGAATTCAAAGGACAAATGGAAAGAGTGTTTTATGCACAGTGTCTATCATTTCATTATTAATTTATCATCTAGATCTTTTTCTGGCCCATAACCTTCATGCTAAACCTATTTCATCAACTTCTGCACATGGTTTTCTCTATTATCATCCAATATAAACAAAACTAATCCTTGCTCCCATGAAAATTAGCTCCTATATCATTTGTTTCCTGCAAGGACAAGATGTGTACGTTTAGAAAACCAATTACTCTTTCTCGTGCTGAATTCATAACCATTGAATCTTGTGTTAGACAGAGGTGAGGAAATAAAGGAAGTAGATCAATGGAAATGGCCATTTTTTATAATTGAAAATGTTAGTTTTCGTTGTTAAGTGTCAACTAAACATTTTGGAGTTAGGCGTGAAAGGCCCATATTACTAAGGGTAAAGTGTATTTTTACCTTCCGATTTTTATTGGTGCTTGTCAAATCAATCTTGGGAGTCTAATGCCCTTTCAATGTTTCATTTTTTTTGCAGGAACAAGTAAGATCAACGCCAATGATCTCTAACTAGTAAGAAGTCCTTAAAACTATTATCCCAGACATTTGCAAGGTATGCTATAATAGTTTGGACATTTATGATTATTTATTCATTGTTTCATTGTAACTCTCAATGTATGCTGCACAGAAAATTGAGGGTATATTTTTATGGCGATATGTTTTGTTTGTCTTGGATTGGTTTTGGTAGACAAAATAAATTAATTTAATTTTGCTATGGGATAAAGTTTTTCATGATTTATATATTTGATAAATATTGTCTCACAATACAAATGCAATCATCTTTCTTTGTGGACAAATTCTAAGTTGATAAACCCTACCAAGTATCCCACCATGGGGAAGTGGTTTCCTGCCGATAGATCTATTAAGTTTTAAATTTAGTGTTCAAATTTATTTTCCTCGTTTCTTTTCTTTTTTTTTTTCCTCATATCCTTCTCTTAATCACATCTCAGCCAACAAGACTCATCCTAAACCATGATCACCCAAATACATTCAAAAATACTGACATGTTAATTGCATGATTTCATCAATCTATAAAAATAACTTGGTCACTAATCCAAATGCCACTCCTAGATGTCAAATGCATCCCTCCTCTTTTCATTTTTTTAGACACGGACATTATGTAGGTTAAGAGGAAGAACTGAGAAGAGGGTTGTGTGGTGATTGTTGATTGTGAGGGAGATCACATCACACTCATGATGTCAATGAAACTCTAGCACGATGACTTGGGGCTTTTGATTTGTTTCTATTCCTTTAGTTGGGGTTTTTTTTGTACCTCTCTTTGATTTGGATCTTGGGTAGGAGCATTGAAGGGTGGAAATCCATGTGGGTGGCTTGGATAGGTATAGTACATGTTAGGTTGGAGGGATGAAAGTGGAAATATAGAGTTTTGGATCGAGCGTTTATCATTAGGTCAAAAGCTATAACTAATAGTTATGGTGCAACTCTTTTACTTAAAAGTACAACAACCCAAACACTACAATTCAATTATGGCTTGGTTCACTTGGCCTACATTATGAGACAAATGATATAACCTGCGACAATCTCTTCCTCAACAATTGCTTCGTTAGGAATCAAACTCTTTCATTGTGACCTACATGACTTATGCTACCACAGGTAATTGATTTAACTTAGCAACAATCTTTCCCTTAACAATTGTCCCATTAAGAATCGTACACTCAACCTTTACTCTAAATACCAATTATTGGATCAAGTACTTACCACTAGGTCTGAAGCTACAACCAATAGTCAGAATGTAACTCTTTTTGCTTAAAAGCGTAACAACCTTAGTTTTATGATTCAATTATAACTTGACTTATGTCATGAGACAATTGATACACCCTGCAATATAGAAGACAAATTTAATTTGGAGTGACTCCTAGTGGTACCTTTCTACTTTATTTTTCATTTATTTCTACTCTTCTCTGTCTTTCTCTCCTCATCTCTTCTCTATTTCTCTTTAACCAAACATCTTTAACTTTCATTTTTTTCTCACCTTTTTTTCACTCATCATTTTTATTTCCATCCACCTGTTCTCTCCTCTTTACTAAACATGGAATTAAAGTTTGATGCTTTGAGGGTTTGGACTGAATGAGTGTACAGCTAGAGGTGATGTCATATTGAAGCGACAGACATTCTAAGGAATGGTGACAAACATGTGAGGAAGAGTTAAAGTACCTTCCTTGAGGTTGTTTCCTATGAGAATCAAACATGATATTTCAGGGGAACTGAAGATGATCCAATCAGTTTCTGGGCTTTCATTGTTTTTTGTTGAAAAGCCAAACCAATTCAATCGAATCATAGGAAGTTAGATGATTGAGTTTATTAATATAAAATAAAATAAAGGAAAAAAAACTGGAATTTTCTCTTAATTTAGTTCATATTGTTTGTCATTCTGCTGACATGTATAAGTTTGCTTTGGATATTTTGGGCTTCATATGTTGATGCAAAATGAAACATGTTTCTGTCAACTATTTTTATTACTTTCTAAAAGAAATTCGGGTAGTGAACTAAACAAAAATGGATGTAAGATAACATAGCTCCTTTGTGATTACTTTCCCTGTCTATGGTCCTACAAATCTCAGAAGATGCTCCCTTATTTCACCCAAAATTTGAGGATAAAGCTTTGGTGTTGTTTTCAAATCAAAATTTGAGTATTTTACCTCGAAAATATGCCTTGACATTTGAAATTCTTTATCATGCATATTAACAAAATGAAATTCCAATTCTAATTAAAATACCAACAATCAAAAACATCTATAGTAGTGAATATAAGTTTTATCTTTTCATTAATGTCTCCATCCCTTCATTATTTACATGAATCATATTTGCTTGATGCTCTTGACTGTGCCATATTTAATTCTCTACTTGTGGCCCCTAAACAATAATTCTAACGTTTATTTTTAGGTGTGATTGTTTTGCAGACTTGAAGAAATAAAAAATTTCAAGTTGCTACAATATTAACAATAACAAACAATCACAAATAGATCGTTACAGCAAAGTTGGGTCAAAAGACCTTTGATGGCCCTCGACGCGTCAACCTTCGAAACCTTAACCCCTTCTCGCTTCATTTCCTTCACAATACCTCATCCATCATGTTCCAATATACTCCTTCGAGTTGCCGTGCTCGACTCACCAATCCAACCTAATGACTTGCCTCGAGTTGGTGCCATGTTGGTCCCTGAAGGTCGAGAAATCGATTGGATCTTCTCCACTGAATTGGGTCATCTCCAACTCCTCTTAGGTTCCCCTGAAATATCACGTTTGATTCTCATCGGAAACAACTTCAAGGAAGGTATTTTACCTTTTCCCTCATGTGTTTATCACCGTCCCTTGGAGTGTTCATTGCACCAACAGGGTTTTGAGGTTTGGTCAAAGCCTCTTCTTTTGGCCCTTTCTCCGAAATCTTTGTTCAAAAAGGGCATTCCTGATATACCCATTTTAAGTTATGTGGATAACTTGGTTTCCAGTATGGTGGTTCATCAATGTGTTGGGATGCATGTTGGTGAAATGTTGGTTGAGGATGTTGAAATTGAAAATGGGGGTGGGGTTTTGCATCATGGTAGGGAGTTTAGGAGGAGGTTAAGGTTCAAGAGAATGCCTAATTTAATTCAGACTGAAATTTGTATTGTTCCAGTCAAAGATGGTGATGATTTGGATGGGGTTTGCATTGGTGGTAATGTGGGGTTTGTGCCTGATCTTAAGGTTTTGGTGCACCCTTACTTGGGGCCCATGGTGGCTGGTCTTTTGTTGAATGGTGAATATGTAGCAGGGCGGATTCAGAATGGGTTTAAACCGAAGGCTTTGTGCCTTGGGGTTGGAGGTGGGGCTTTGGCAACTTTTTTGAGAACTCAATTGGATTTTGAGGTCATGGCTGTGGATAGTGATAGGGAGGTTTTGAGGGTGGCACGGGAGTATTTTGGATTGGAAGAAAGTAAGTTTATGCATGTAGTTGTTGGGGATGCCTTTGAATCTTTGAAGAAGATTGTTTGTCAGGGAAACTTGCAGGATGATTGTGAGGTTAATGGTTTTAGTGGTCACTCGGTGGAGGATGAGGTCAATGGTAAATTTGATGTTGTTATGGTTGATTTAGATTCAAGTGATATAAGGAATGGTGTAAGTTCTCCGCCAATAGAATTTGTTAGAAAGGATGTTCTTCTTGCTGCTAAATTGGTTCTTTGTGAGTTTGGAATTCTTGCAATCAATGTCATTCCTCCCAGCAGGTACTTCTATGACAACTTGGTGAGTCATTTTCAGGAAGTTTTTCACGAGCTGTATAAGATAGATGTAGGGAATTGTGAAAATTTTGTTCTTATTGCCACTACATCACCTCTAGTGTTTTCAGCTGGGGATCGTGTTAATTCTTTTCTTATGCGACTGAAATCAGTTATTCCAGCAGCATATTTGAACTCCATAACAAAGATATGATGTCTCATTTGTTGAGGGAAATAGCGCTTTTTGGTGATCGTCATTCTCCGTAAGACTAAGAGATGATGTTTTCAGTAGTTTTGATAGAATGATCCAAAATGGAGTGTTTCTATGATGCATCTTAGCTCCTGTGTGGAGAATCGTCTTTAAAACTGCTTTGCAACCACTTCATGTCTAATAAATCAGTGGCTTTGCATCTTGCTCAGGATCCAATGGCTTCAGTAAGGTACATATACACTGTTTCTTAATTATTGCTCTGAAACTTGTGAATGTGAAATTGAGGAGGTTTAGTGACGGTTATTCATATCTTTCTGGGTACTAAGGAGTTACATCAGCTTTCAGTTGCTGCCAAGTATGGAAGGATAATATCTTTGAACAATTTGCAGATTTTGAAACAGTTAATATAATGATGATAGTTCTAAAGTTAGCACTTACTATCTTGTATACAATTCAGATATTTTTCATCTGCAATATTCTCTTTTCTTATGTTGCTATGATTAAAACAAAGGAAATGCTTCCCCTGCATCTTATTTATATTTATTTGTCCTTATTTTTTTGTAAGAGTACCATTTCATATTCACCCTGCTGATTTTTAAATTACTGCATGAACAATGGCATATGTAAGGTGCTCATAAGTGTCATCAAAGGTAACCTTGAATATGGTTTCGGCATCAGTTATGAATAAAATATAAAAGTGCAGAGTGTCACATCAATTTTCAGAGCAGGACGAAGAAAAAGACTGGAGTAAACTTTGAGCTTGTTCAACATGATGCCTAAGATTAAACAGATTGTGACGGCTGAGCATCTGCTTTCCAGCATCTTGTCCACTCTGCTACAACTTTACTTCCAAAGAAAGCCAATTGTGTTTGTATTGTGGGACAATATTTATTAATAAAAAAATTACCAAGGAAAGAATATTTTTTGTTTCTGTCATAATGTCCTGCGCTATAATTCACAATTATGGCTGGCACTACAACACAATAATTTATTGACATACATTATCTACCCTGATACAATTGTTCTGATTTGTTTCTTTCCTGGACAATGTCAGTGATGAACAATATTTTGTCCTTGGGAAGATGCATGGATTCTCCACTGTTGATGGTTTTGTGGAGATAAGCAACTGCTTGGCAGAGATGATTAAATACGTGGCTAATGAACCGTCTGCTGGTCTTTTCTTTATTCAACAGCACACACAAAATGCAGTGCCCAATATCATGAAACTGAAGAAGAACGTTATCGACAAGAGTCGTGAAACAACTCTGCACACAGAAGATTTGGAGGATTCAGTCACAATGGTGAGATTAATGAAAGACTGTGGATTCCCCGTAGCTGACGAGATGATTGGAGACATTAAAAAATCCCTTTTAACGATGACATCAAAGCAACCAAACCGATGGTCAACCCATCGGTCGACATCAAATTTTCAGACTCAGAGAGCTAACTCTGCAGTTTACACCACGGAAGGAAGTGAAACGAGGGGTAACTACTTTTCAAGCGTTTTTAACTATTCAAAACAGAACACAAACAGTCACAGCTGCACCGAGAAGCCATTACCAGATGCATCTGCAAACACTAATGCATCTTCACAAGCTGACAAGCAGCCCCCATCAAGCCAGGTTGAAGATGAATCTCAACCGGGACCAAGTGATATTGGGGAAAAGTTATCGTCAATATCAGAAAAATATGACGACTTCAAAGCAAGTAAACAAGCTATACTGGAGGAGTGGCTTGAAGGAACAAGCAACAATGGGGAGCATTCTCTACCAGGTGATGAGAAAAGGCCGTGAGAAAGAGATGAAAATCTTCGGATAATTGGGAAAATTCTATAGGATTTATCTTTTATGTAGCTTGTTTTTCAAAAAAAGAAAAATGCTTTTTAGACTGTGTATAATGTGTGCAGTATCTAATAAAAAATTGTTTGAGTAAGATAAAATGGGTATTTCAAAAACGTTAGGAATGGAGGAAGAAAATATGAAGGTGTAAAAAGTGATTTCACAAAAATCTGGTTAACAGGACTCTTATGTCCATTTGTTAAAATTTCTCAATGCTTTTCCTCTCATTTAAAGGAATCAATACTGCAATTAAGAAATTTGATCGGAATAGTCAAGATTTTTTCTTCATCCCATGCCGTAAAAGTCTTGACACCAATTAATTTCAAAATATTTTATATTCTCGATAAGCCGATTTCAGAATAAATGAAATAAGTCCAAGAATTTTGTGGAGTGGAAGAAAAACACCCTGAAGTTAAACATCAAATTCCAAAATTTGAAATCATTCACGTCATACCTTAATCATAATATTAATAGCCAAAATAACTAAATTCAAATCTAACATAATGTGTACAGATATTGGGATAGAGATATCTTGGATAAACGTAAATTGACATTTAAAAAACTTTTAAGCTATTATAGATCTTGGCCATATATGATATCTTATGAGGCCCTTAATCTAATAAAACGAGAACTTCATCTTACTAGCATCATGAAAAAATTGACGCCCCGTTGCGGCTATCAATATTTAAAGGGAACAACCCGGCTTTCAGATCGTATAGAATGTTACAGCTTGCAGTTTTATGTCCTCATAAATCATACACAAATGAGTACAAAAAAAAAATCTTCTATAAAATGGCTGCCTTAAAAGGTGGCACTCAATCTGAAGAATCACAATGCTGCACTGCATTCACAAATTCATCTCTTGTGGGCAATGCTGCCCCTGCATTCACAAAATTCATCCCTTGTTGGCTAGCAAATCCAATTATTTCAGGTCATATCAGGTAAAGACCAAGGCAAGATCTTGAAAGAGATATAATACATGCCAGGTTTCTGCATCACAGATCCATCAGAACTCGAGGTATTTACAAGAAGGCCATCTCCAATTTATTGAACAAATTATGTGCGGATGATCCAGCCAAAACACCTCAAATCGATGCCATCACCGAAGACGGCTACCACAAGGTTGATGTATGAAACTTTGGTACACAGCTGGTACCGACGACAGCTACCACAAGAATGATAAGTCTGTGTATCATGCAGCTGACATTCTCCAACATTGTCATCAGGATCTTGGATTTTAGTTGCAAGAAATGATCTATTCATTTACATAATATATTTAGTACCACTTTCAAATCTATACAAAATTAGCCCCGAGAATGAGGCTCCCAACTAGTCAAGTATGGGAAGAATAGACGTACAAAAACCTTGCCCCCGCAAATGGAGACGTCTTTTCCAGGATTCGAACATGAAACTTCAAGGTTACAAGGAAGCAACCTTACCTATGTGCAAGAGTCGCCCTCATACTTTTACAAATTATAATTCATTAAAAATTGGCAAACCAGAGACCAAGAGTCTAGGGAAGACACCTGACAATCCAAAAAGAGCATTGAGGGAGAACACGTTGAAGGGGCATCTTAGTCTTTCTGCAATTTAATATGAAAAAGTGAATCTGTTAGCTAATAAAATTATATATTTGAAATTCTCATTGAATTGAACAGAATAGAAGTATGCTGGACTGATAGCCTATTTATAATTTTGCATATGATAAAAGAAATATTAAAAACTATCAGAATCAAAGTTCTCAGCTGTCTCACCTCCTGGTTGAAAGACGACCATCCATCTATGGATTGCCCAAGTCACTTTGATTGCTCCCTAGGAATATTTAGGTAGTTAGTAATTCTACTGAAACACTCCGCAACTACAAATATTATTAATGCATGCCATAGCTTATGCCTGTCCGTGGCAAAAAGCCAAAACCTCTACCATATAAAATGGCAGACGACATGGTGGCAAATAGCATAAGCCTGGCAGATGAATTATAATATACATATAATGTACCAAAAAATCAGTTAAACACAGTGGATTACAAAAACAAATAACTAAGTATCAGCATAACAAAATCAGAAATAAAGTTTGATTTTAATGTATTGTTGGTGTAAAAAATTTACTCCACAAATTAGAGTGCATTTGTTTCGCAATTTAAAATCTGTTGCACATATTCCAATAAAATATATGTTAAAAATAACAATTGACGGATTCACATTCAAGGTGATTACATCTGATACTCAAACACACAATTAGAACTTACTTTAGATATGACTTAAAGTAATTATCACAAAACAACATAATTTTCATTTACATAACAATCTACGATTCGATGACAGTTCAAGACTGAAAAACATTTACACTATCAATATATTTCAATTAACTTCTAGAGAATATTAATGAAATAAAATTCATCAAGATTGTGAGACTTGTGTAAATAAAAATCCTATAAATAAAAAACACGATAAATAAAAAGCCACAACCAAAAATATCCTAGAAGTGAGAATAAATGAAGGAATATTTGTGGTGACAAAATCTAAACATATAGAAGAGACTGTGAAGGAAAAAAAAGCAGATGAAAAAAAAAAACACAGAATTAACAAGAGCTGAAAATAATAAAGCAAAGATAAAGGAAAAAATAGGTTAACTAAAGATGGCGGTTGCTGAAGTTGGAATTGTCAAAGGATGTGAAGGGAGATGCCAAACTGAAATTCCGAGTTCTATCATCAGGAACATATTACTTTATCTTTTGAAAAAATATAAATAGTATTTCCCCAAGAAAGAAGCTATTGGAACTTAGTTATAAAAGAGGCAGGAACTTAAAACAAATTAAAGAATGTGAATTTTGAGGAGAGAATACGCAATGTAAAAAATTTCAGCCTACAATAATTACCTGAAACAGTTACATCAGGAAGCACTAGATCTGTCATCTTAACCTCTTCTGATAATTTGGCGGCACTCCCCACCTCTACGGATCCATTGCTTTTCCTCACCACTTTCGCTCGTCTAAGTTGACAAATATAATAAAGTTAAAATTTCACACCAAATTGAATAATGATATTTGAGAAATTGAGTTCAAACCTGATTAACTTGCGCTTCGTAATGCCTGCCTTCAGCTTTGATGACACCCCTGCTTATAAATGAAGAAAAATATTATTTAAATTGGTCTAGAAACTGATAATTCAGAGAGGAGAAAGAATAGAAAAAATGAGAAGCAAAGAAAAGGTAACAGCTTGATTGGTTCATGAAAATCTTTTCCACTTCTTTTCAATGATTTCACAAATAACTACATAAATATTATATTACTCTCACTTCACTTCCTGTTTTCGAAAGATATTTATATAGAAATGATAAAAACAGCATTTCATAATGCATATCACTCACCTGGTTTAAGAGCCAAAGAGGTTGAAACGGGCTTACGATTGCCCCTCTCACTTTTAATGAAATCAATGACAGTATCAGCATTCATCCCCAATCCTTTTCTTCCAACTAGTTTCACTCCTAGCTTTTCACAGAGGTAATTCAATCTCATTTCATCACCACCTCTTACCTCTCTTAGGTCAAGAACCTGTTGTCTCGTCAATAATGTGTAAACATGAAGCTGCTGTTGTTGATTAAAATGTGACTGAAGCTGCTGAAAAAGTAATTTGTTTGAGTGTTGTTGGTCTTGTTTTGCAACTTCATTACATTTCTTTCTAGCCTCACTAAATGTTACCCTCAAGATTGCTGGTGACTTGGGGTCTGTATTCTTCTGAGCAAAAATGATAGAAAAGCTCCCAAATTCTATATCAGGTTCTCTAAATAAATCTGCAAGAAGGGAAGCACAAGAATGAGCACTTGAAGGGGCCTTGTCAACTTTCATCTTCAGTGTTCGAATATTAGCATGGTGGGCCATATTTGCAGCTTCTCTTAGACCACTTAGGAAAGCCCCATGCATAGTAGCAGGATAGCGCCTAGTAGTTGCTTCCCCGGCAAAGAAAAGCCTGCCATCTCCCACACTTTCTGCTAAAATATCATAATCATCACCAGAAGCTCCAACTGCAACATTGGAGTAAGAACCAAAGCAGAAGGGATCACTGCCCCATCTAGTACAGACAGTTTGGATAGGTTCAGGAACATTGATTCCTTTTGGTTCATATATACCTGCAGACAGATAGAGCATTTTTCTTCATAAATATTTAATAAAATAAAAGTAATCAATATTAATAATTAAGGACTAATATGATTTGACTAAAAATTTAAACTTGTCCAATGAAAATTAAGTATTTCAGCTGAATTATAATGAGAAAAAGATACAATTTAATTTACATATATTCTAAATAAAACTCATACCACAAGACAAATGTTAGGAAACTGAGGAAATCATACAAACTACATGATAATGGATATGTAATTTCTAGACCTCGAATTTACTTTTCTTTGCTTATTTTGTATGAATATTCTATCTTGTAAACTGTATTAGCCTAAGTATGATGTAGGTAGATAAAGTGTACCCTTGAGAATTTGAAGAACCCGTGTGACTGCATCTGTGGGGGGCATGCTCTCAAACTTATGTGCAGCTTCCCCTGCTACTAAAGCAATCAAAAGGGGACCACCAGCAACGGTTGCATAACTGTAAAACAAGAAAAATTCCCCACGACGACTTGGATCATCAGAAAGATGTCCAAATGTGTCAAGATCCATCTCCCAAAACACATGAGGAAAAAGCATGGCAACCTTATTCAGCAGACCAAACCCCAATCTTTTTATTCCATCGAGCTTCCTCTGAGGCAACTCCGGTATAAACTTGATAGACCCTTTCTTCAATACACCTAATGGAACAGTGCACAATGCCATATCACCCTCAAACACCTGACTCCCTGCAATCACCTGCACTCCATCACCACTATACCTAATCGTATGCACAGTTTTCTCATACAAAATTGGCACATTCTCTGCCAAAGCCTGAACTAGCTTCCCATTTCCTCCAGGCAGAAAACAATGATCTCCCCCCATATCATACGGATCATCCTGGTCCCAAAATGCAAGAGAGAGATTGGACAACAAACCCGCATTCGCATACTCCAAATTTGCAAGATGCCAATTGAACAAACTCAACTCCTCATCACTCACCGAGTCCTTAAACACTTGCTGGAACGTCTCCAGTGCCGCTCCAAGGGACACATCCACCGAGACCTCCCCCATCAACTGCCTCAACCTACTCGCCTTGTCGAGCATGCGATTAAACGCAGACTCCACCTTCACATCCGTATCCGGATCAACCGGCCTCCCATCCATGCAATAAAGAGGACACTTATCCCTCACCTTATGAAGCAACTCACCCAATTGCCTCCCCACAATCCCAAGGGGATTCCCCAACGTGCCAGTCAACACACTGCCACCCAAATCCGCAGCAGCACACACCCTATTCCCTCCCTCCATCTTCTTCGTATAAACACGACCACCGGCACGCTTCCGCCCTTCCAACACCGTGACCTTGAACCCAAACCGCATAAGCTGCCGTGCCGCAGCCAACCCGGCGAGCCCGGCGCCGACGATAATCACCGACGGCTTGCTCGCCTCCGCCGGAATCCTCTCCTTGATGGGAGAGGCCACTCCGAAATTTATGTAACCATGCGAGACAAGGTAATTATATGCGGAATCCAAAAGCGCGTGGTAATGTGGCGGAATGTAATCCAGGAAGGTTTTCTTACTCACCCAATTTGACACGTTTTCGCGCCATTTTGCAATGATGTGGTTCCGAATGAGAGTGTAATTGACCTGCTCAATGCCGCCGATGACCGGGAGCACGGCGGCGTCGATCTCCTCCTCCGTTAGGGAGTCCGCCGGAAAACCGGCTGAGAGTGCGATCAGGGCTTCGGTTTTGGGCTCTTTGTTGATTACGATGATTTCGTCGGAGGCGGGGGTTCGGGAGGAAGAGGGAGAGTCGGTGGGCAGGGTGAGAGGAAGACGAAACGACGCCGGATTGCGCTGAGAGCGGCCGCGACGGCGCTTCTTGGGGACGGAAAAAGAGAGGTAGTGGCTCAAGGTGGTGGGGTTCGGGTTCGGGTTCGGGTTCTGGAGGAGGTTTGGGATTGAATCGGAGGTTGGGTCCAAGAAAACGTTGGGACTAGGGTTAGGGTTTAGGGTGGAGGAAAATTGGGGTGGGGGATCCATTAAACGGTGTCGTTTGATTTTCGATTACGATGAAATAAGAGTCATTTGGTTTTGGTGCGTAAAGAATCAGCTATTGGAATTAGGAAGCTTTAAGGCTTCGCATCCGTGCTCTGCCGCTGCCGTTCAGATAGTTGCACCGTTGACTGACACAGAGAAGCTCGCCTTGGAACTATTTGGAATATTGTTAGAATCATTAAGGTGTATTTTTGAAAATAACTATTAAAATAACAATTTATTTGTATAATTTAATATTCAATATAGTGATAAATTTAGTATACTTAAATTCTACTTTTTCATTCTTTAACATAGTCTTTCAAATTCTTTTAGATTTCATTCTAGTCTTTTAGTTTCTAAAAGAGTTTATTGCAGTAATTTTTTTTGTCATGAAAATTGTTAATATAATATAAATTAATTATTGTATACATGTATCTGGAAAATTTGAGAAAAAAAATTAGAAGATGAAATAAAATTAAATATAAAAAAATAGATCAAATATAACGTAAGTAAAGAAATAACGACTTTCCAATTCAAAATCTTAAAATATTAAATTTGAGTCTTTCTTTTTATTATATATTATTTAACATTTTTATTTTTAATAATAATTAAACTCACATTTATATATATAAGATTGAAAAGAGGAATTGATAAAGATGAAGTGCAATGAGGGGATAATTACATTACAAACTTATAATAAGTATAATAACGAACTCCTTAAGACTTGTTGTAAGTTGACTTGTAGTAACTGATTTTAGGGCCAAAGAAAGGAATAAGTGTAGTTTTTTTTAATTGAAAAAGATTAAATAAAATAAAAGTAGTCTATGACTCATGCATAAATTATTCTAATAACTAACTTTCATTTTTTTAACATTAATTATGAAATATTAATCACGTAATAAATAAAAAACTTGTTGAAACCCTTAAAAAACTAGTTTCGAAACCTTAATCATATAATAAAATAAGACATCAAATTATGATGATAATCAGATATCAAACTTGTATGACGTTGTTATATATTTGACACAAATAAAATAACAAGATAAAATATAATTTATATTCACATGATAAAATTACTATTTTGTTGAAATCACATGTAATATAATAAGGAACTTTTAAATTAGTTTTAAACTTTCAAATTATAAAAATGACAAAAAAATATACAATTACATCATAAATATACAAAATTGCTTTTTATTATGGAGTTACTTTACTTACAATTATAAAAATATAAGATTTTTAAAATGAAAAGATTATTCAACTATTTTTCTTTAAAGCATATTTGAATGATAATAATATTTTTTTTTTAGTTTTTTCTTTAACAGCAATAATATTTTTTTTAATAATTTATGCTGTCTATACGTTTGATATAATACATATATTCGTTTATATATATATATATATATATATATATATATATATATATATATATATATTACTGTCACGAAGTTTTGAACGAGTCATCTCCATTGACTTGTAGTCAATTTTCCACTAACAAAAAATGGCAGCTTTCATGGATCATCACCAACCCAACATTAAAAAGAGGGCACACATCAATTCTAAATATAATAACTCCTATCATGCTATAGTTCTTGAATATTATTGGTCCACAACTGGAACTAATTTCCACCATGTATGTCCCACATTGGAGACAACAATTTTTTCTTTCTTGATTTAAATAACTATATAAACACTTTAACCACATCGTCAACAACACATCTTGCATTATCATGAACTCCTTTGTCTCCATTATCAAATTCTTTTTTCTTTCTTCACTATGTCTCTTCATGTTCAACTCTGTTGCATGCAGTTTCACACTTCATTGCAACGAGAAGGACATGAAAGTACTCCTAAACTTCAAACAACGACTCACTGATACTTCAGAGCTGCTCTCTTCATGGATTCCAAAATCAGATTGTTGTCAATGGAGAGGAGTCAAGTGTCATAACATCACAGCTAGGGTTTCAGACCTTACTCTCCCTTGTCACACTATTCCTTCTCAATTTATTGCTTTGGAAGAGAGAGACGACAAGTCACACTGCTTAACAGGTGAATTTAACTTCATACAATGTTAACTTTTTTTTTTTTTTTTCACCATACAATGTGCATAATAATTTTTGTTATTAACAGGAGAATTAAATTTGGCATTGCTGGAACTTGAATATTTGACCTACTTGGATTTGAGCAACAATGACTTCAAGTTTCTCCAATTCGATTCAAAGAGCCGTGGAAACTCCAGCAACCTCCATTATCTTGATTTATCTCATAACTATGATATTCTTGTCCACAATCTCCATTGGATTTCCAATCTTTCATCATTGCAATATCTTAATCTTGGTGGTGTTCATATTCACAAGGAAATTGACTGGCTTCGATCAGTCACTTTGCTCCCTTCACTTTTAGAGTTACATTTGAGAGGTTGTCAACTTGAAACGAAATATCCATTTGTTCAGTATGCTAACTTTACATCACTTCAAGTTCTAAATCTTGCTCATAACCATTTTTTATCTGAGTTGCCGAGTTGGTTATTCAATCTGAGTTGTCACATCTCCCATAACGACCTTGTTAGAAAATAAATAAATTATTTTTATAACGTGACTCATGTGAAATATAAGTATAGGCCTGTATGTGATTTAATAAAATAAAAGGATGTATTGATAATTATGAGAAGTTATTTATTTCATAAATATTTAATGGTAACCAACATGATGGGAGTTGGTTATAGATATTATTGATAATAACCAAATTAATGGAAATTTGTTATTATTTTATAATAACTGATGGTAACTAATTTGATGGACATTGGTTATATAAAGATAGGGTTCTGTCTATGCAGTATGAGAGTTCTACACAATATACCAATAAAGTATGTAGAGTAAAAGTAACTGAAAGAGATAGATTGAGATAAGGAAATTCAAGTACAATTGATTGAATCTCTAATAGATCAAGGTAAGTCTCTCTCACTATCTTATATTATGTGAGAATCATAGATTCTAAGATCTTGTGGAATATTTATGAATGATTATTTTTAATTATGTTTAAACTTACATGTGGTATCAGAGCCACAGTTATTTGAATTTGTGATTCTCCATTAATGATGTTTTCAAATTTTGATAAACCCTAAATTTGAATTATGAATTTACGAATTTTAATTATGATTATTTTCCGCTGTATTAATGAAAATTAATCTATGAATTGATTGATTTGTTGAGATTAATCGTATGATAGATTTGTAATCACCAAAGTGATCAAATCTTTATGTTTTGATTAATTTCAAATTAATGATTATTTTATTGAGATTAATCTTATGATAAATTTGTAATCACCAAAGTGATCAAATCTTTATGTTTTGGTTAATTTCAAATTAATGATTATTTTATTAGAATTAATCGTTTGATAGATTTGTAATCACTAAAGTGATCGAATATTTATGTTTTTTTTATTAATAAAATTAATGATTATTTTATTATAATTAATTGTATGATAAATTTGTAATCACTAAAGTGATCGAATCTTTATGTTTTTTGATTAATTCTAAATTAATGATTATTTTATTAGAATTAATTGTATGATAGATTTGTAATCACCAAAGTGATCAAATCTTTATGTTTTATTTTAATTTCAAATTATTGATAATTTTATTTATTGGAATTATTTGTATGATAGATTTGTAATCATCAAAGTGATCAAATCTTTATGTTTTATTTAATTCCAAATTAATGATAAATTTTTATTTCAATTACCCATAAAATGGATGCTAAATTATAAATAATTGATTTATATGGGTTAATTGAAGTTCATTATTATAAGGCATGTATGGATCGCCCAAAGGTTGATTAGTTGTTCTTATAATTAATGGACATGATTGTTGGTAGTGAGTATGCATTATTAGTTTTACTTATATATCCAAAGATAATAAGTTTTGCTAATTAGTGTATATGTCTTACCAAATAATGTTAATATTATAGCATCATTATGTTTTGTGTATTAATGTATCACCCAAAGGAGAACATTAGTATGCATATAATGTCTGTTTATTGTTGGAATCTGTTTAATGCATAACTCAAAGTATAAATGATAAGTGTGTGTTAATGACAATATTTGTTCCTGTATCTTTATGTTCACAAGCTATGTCTGTTCTAATATTGAATGGGTTAAGTTTTTCTGATTGGAGCAAACAAGTCCAATTTCATATAGGTGTGTTGGATTTGATATGGTTCTTAATGTTGAAAAACTTGCTGCTATTAATGATGCTAGTAGCAATGAAGAGAAAACTCATTATAAAGCTTAGGAAAGGTCAAACAGACTTAGTTTGATGTTTATGTGAATGAGCATAGTAAGTAATATTAAGTCAGCTTTTTCCAAAATTGAGAGTTTAAGAGAATTTACGAAATTTGTGGAAGAGCGCTCCCAAACTACTGATAAGTCTCTTGCTGGGACATTAATGAGTACTTTAACCACCATGAAATTTGATGGTTTTTGTACTATGCACGAACATGTCATTGAGATGACAAATATATTGCAGCAAGACTTAAGTCTCCTAGAATGACAATGGATGAAAATTTCTCGTACAGTTCATTTTGAACTCATTACCGTCTGAGTATGATCCTTTCCAAATGAAAGATAAATGGAATGTGCATGAATTGCATAGTATGTTAGTTTAGGAAGAGATAAGACTTAAGAAGTTAGGAAACCACTCCATTCATTACGTGAATAATTATGAAATTGGATTTCATTTGGACTTATTGGATACTTTTTATGTACCTAGTATTTTAGGAATTTAGTTTCCTTATTTAAACTTCATGTTGTTGGATACTCTTTTAAGTTTGGGAATGGTTGTTTCAGTTTATATAAGAGTACTTGTATGATTGGATCTGGTATACTTTCTGATGGTTTATATAAATCTTGATAATTTATATGCTGAAACTCTTATGACTCTGCATCTTAATGTTGGCACTAAACGTGATTTATTGAATGAGTGTTCTGCTTACTTGTGGCATAAGCATTTGGGACATATTTCCAAAGAAAGGATGGAAAGATTAGTAAAGAATGAAATTCTTCCGAATTTAGATTTTACTGATCTGAATATATGTGTGGATTGTATTAAAGGCAAACAAACCAAACACACAAAGAAAGGAGCCACAAGAAGTATCCAGCTTCTTGAAATTATACACACTGATATATGTGGTCCTTTTGATGTAAATTCTTTCAATAAAGAGAAGTACTTTCACCTTTACGGATGACTTTTCACGTTATGGACATGTTTATTTACTGCATGATAAATCTCAAGCAGTGAATGCCTTAGAAATTTATATAAGTGAAGTGGAAAAAGACAATTAGACAGAAAGGTGAAAGTTGTCATATCAGATAGAGGTGGTGAGTATTATGAAAGATATGATGAAAGTGGTCAACATCCTGGTCCGTTTGCTAAGTTCCTTGAGAAACGTGGTATTTATGCTCAATACACAATGCTTGGTACACCATAACAAAATGGTGTGTCAGAAAGGCGTAATCGAACCTTAATGGATATGGTTAGGAGCACGTTAAGTAATTTATTTTTACACGTACCGTTATGGATGTATGCTTTAAAAACTGTCATGTATCTGTTAAATAGGGTTCCTAGTAAGGCAGTTCAAAAGACACCTTTTGAATTGTGGCAAGAAGGAAACCCAGTTTAAGACACCTGCATGTTTAGGGTTGTTAGGCAGAAATTAAAATATACAATCCTCATGAAAAGAAACTGGATGCAAGAACGATCAGTGGATATTTCATTGGTTATCCAGAAAAATCAAAAAGGTATATTTACTGTCCTACCCATAGTACAAGGATTGTTGAAACTGGAAATGCTCGGTTCATTGAGAATGGTGAAACCAGTGGGAGTGAAGCTTCACAAAATGTGGAGATTAAGGAAGTTAGAGTACAAGTTCCTTTAACTAGTACTTCTACTTTAAGAATTGTTGTTCCTCATGTTGATGAAGCACACAACGATCAAGAAGAACAAATTAATGATCCTGAAGTTAACAATGAACCTGTAGTAGAACAATCACAAGAAATAGTATTAAGAAAATCTCAAAGAGAGAAGAAATCTGCTATTTCGGATGATTATGTGGTTTATCTACAAGAGTCAAAAATGACTTAAGTATCGATAATGATCCAGTTTCATTTTCAGAAGCCATGAATGATGATAATTCTGATAAGTGGTTAGATGCCATGAAATATGAGCTTAAATCAATGGCACAAAATTGTGTATGAGACCTTGTGGAATTGCCAGAAAGATGTAAGAGAGTTGGTTGTAAATGGGTCTTTAAAACTAAACGTGACTCTCATGGCAATATCGAACGTTACAAGGCTAGATTGGTTGCCAAAGATTTTACTCAAAAGGATGGCATTGATTATAAGGAAACATTTTTGCCTGTTTCTAAGAAAGAGAATATCATGGCATTGGTAGCTCATTATGATCTTGAGTTGCACAAATAGATGTTAAAATCGCTTTTATGAATGAGGATTTAGAAGAGGATGTTTACATGGACCAACCAGTAGAGTTCATTGAAGAAGGAAAGAAGCACATGGTCTGTAAACTTAAGAGATCAATATATGGACTTAAACATACTTCCAGACAATGGTATCTTAAGTTCAATGATACTATTACGTCCTTTGGATTTGAGGAGAACATTGTTGATCGATGTATATATCTGAAGGTTAGTGGGAGAAAGTTATATTTTGGATTCTGTATGTTGATGATATCTTGCTTGCAACTAATGATCTTGGTCTGTTAAATGAGACTAAGAAGTTTCTCTCTAATAGCTTTGAAAGGAAAGATGCGGGTGAGACATACTATGTGATAGGAATAGAAATATTACGTGATAGATCACAAGGATGGTAAGGTTTGTCTCAGAAAGCATATATTAATAAAGTTTTTGAGAGGTTCATAATGGATAAATGTTCAACATCTCCCGTTCCAATAAAAAAAAATGAGACAAATTTAGTCTTATGTATTGTCCAAAGAATGATTTGGAACGGAAACAGATGGAGAATATTTCTTATGTATCTGTTGTTGGGAGTTTGATGTATGCTCAAACATGTATGAGAATAGATATTAGCTTTGTAGTTGGTATGCTTGGTCAATACCAAAGTAATACAGGATTGAATATTGGAAAGTTATAAAAAAAGTCTTAAGATAATTGTAAGGAACAAATAATCACATGCTTAAATGAGATATGATCATCTTGAGGTGATTGAATATACAGATTCAAATTATTTATAGTTGTATAGATACAAGAAAGTTTACATTCGGTTATGTGTATCTTTAGCCAGAGGAATGATTTCATGGAAAAGTGCGAAGCAACTAGTCATTGTTGCATCCACATGAAAGCTGAATTTGTGGCATGCTTTGAGGCCACATTTCAGGCTAATTGGCTACGAAATATTATTTCAGGACTTGGGGTTGTTAACATTATTGCCAAGTTGCTGAAAACTTATTGTGATAATTCCGTAGCAGTCTTGTTTTCTAAAAACGACAAGTATTCCAAAGGTGCTAAACTTATGGAATTGAAATACTTTGTCGTTAAAAAAAAAGTTCAGAAACATAAGAGTGTCAATAGAACATGTCAGCACCGATCTTATGCTTGTTGACCCTTTAACAAAAGGGTTATCGCCCAAATTATGTAATGACCATGTAAAGAATATGGGCATTATGTGTACTAGTGAATGTTGAATGATGAAGGTTATTATTAATGGCTATTTGACACTCTGAGCTCATTATTGTGCAAGTTTCTGAAATTCATGTTTTCTACCTTATGAATGTGCATACAAATTATGATTATGATGTAGAAAACAGATTATGTTATTGATGATGAAATATGACATTATGTTTGAACCCATTATGGACTTCTCATTATGAGGCCATATTAAGGAGAAGGACGACACAGTAGTACATGGAATGAAATGTGTCAATTGAATGACATGTAACCGCCATGACTCTTATTATTCCTATATCTTTAAGTATGACGAATGATGGAACCAATTTATTGAAGGTCCTTTAATGCGTATTATGATTTATGTAATTTATTAAATCATGAAGTATTATGGTATCACATGAGTCAAGTGGGAGAATATTAGAAAATAAATAAATTATTTTCATAATGTGACTCATGTGAAATATAATTATAGGCCTGTATGTGATTTAATAAAATAAAAGGATGTATTGATAATAATGAGAAGTTATTTATTTCATAAATATTTGATGGTAACCAACATGATGGGAGTTGGTTATAGATATTATTGATAATAACCAAATTAATGGGAATTTATTATTATTTTATAATAACTGATGGTAACTAATTTGATGGACATTGGTTATATAAAGATAGGGTTCTATCTCTGCAGTATGAGAGTTCTACACAATATACCATCAATAAAGTGTGTAGAGTAAAAGTAACTGAAAGAGATAGATTGAGATAAGGAGATTGAAGTACAATTGGTTGGATCCCTAATAGATCAAGGTAAGTCTCTCTCACTATCCTATATTATGTGAGAATCATAAATTCTAAGATCACGTGGAATATTTATGAATAATTATTTTTAATTATGTTTAAACTTACATACCTTAGCCAAAATCAAATGCACGGTGAAATGCCTGAAACATTACCAAATCTTAGAAGTATCAAGTCCTTGGTTTTTTATAAAAATGGACCCCTTCCAAATTGGTCAGGACAGCTTGAACAACTACAAAGACTTGATCTTTCTTTTAACTTTTTTTCTGGTTCAATCCCTGCATGTTTGGGAAATTTATCATCCCTCATTGAATTAAAGCTCACCTCAAATCAGTTGAATGGAAACCTTCCAACAGATCTCAGTCAGCTGTTGAACTTGGAAAACCTTCGATTAGCAGGAAATTCCTTGACTGGAACAGTGTCCGAAAGAAATTTACTTCACTTTTCAAATTTGAAGTATTTATCCCTTAGTTCACCTACCCTGGTCTTTGATTTTGATCCTGAATGGACTCCTCCTTATCAACTTCAATTGCTTGAGTTTGGAAATGTGAGAGACAAGCTTCCTGAATGGTTATTCACACAGAGTTCTCTAAAAACCCTATTCATTTCAAACTCACCTGCTTCATTTGAACCTCTTGAAAGGTTTTGGAACTTTTCTAAACAACTTGATTATTTGTATCTAGTAAACAACACAATCAATGGGGACATATCAAATGTGTTGTTAAGCCCAAAAGTTGTTTGGTTAGTTTCCAATAATTTAAGAGGTGGCATGCCTCGTTTATATCCAGAAGTGATTGTTCTATGTTTGTATGATAACTCTTTGTCTGGGCCAATTTCTCCTCTCTTGTGCAACAAAATGAGCAACAAAAGCAATTTGATCTCCTTGAACATGGGTCATAATCATTTATCCGGAGACCTCACAGATTGTTGGAATGATTGGAAATCCTTGGTTCAAGTTGATTTAGGACACAACAACTTAACAGGAAAGATTCCTCACTCAATGAGTTCTTTGTCTAACCTTCGATTTTTAGACCTAGAAAGCAATAACTTGTTAGGTGAGGTACCTGTCTCACTTAAAAATTGCCAAAATCTTTGGATACTTGATCTCGGTCACAATAATTTTTCTTGAACAGAAGATGCAGACATGCTTATTTTAGATTCTTGCACCACACTTATGACTTTGCCATCCAAAAGATGAACTTCATCTAAGCTATTGCAATTATGGTACAATATTGGTATGTTACAGAGTGTTAAAAAATAATAATATTCAATAGCAGCAGAAAAATGTTAAAAATTCAAGTGAATTTATACCATTAATTATAATGACATGTTTAAGATTATTTAAATTTTTATCCGTATTCAAATTTCACATTAGATAGTAATATTTGAGTAATCTTCACTTAAGCTTGCTTGAAAAATAAATAACTCATTATATTTACTGCTCCACAGTTGTACTCTGCAGGTCCCTGGTGTTCATGCTTCAATACGTTACTTCATGCAGAAGTTTTTTTACAGTAGGCTACAAGGTTATTGTGTTATTGGAGATATATAAGTATGAAAAAGTGACTTCTACATCAGGGTTTTTATGAGGTTATTTACTCCAATTTATGATTTGTGTTTGAGAACAGCTTGCAATTTGTAATTAATGTTTTATTGAGTCTGATCTATGATTTAGATAATTTAGTAATCTAAAATAAATTTCATTTGATAATAAGAATATATTGAAAGTTGCATCCACAATATTTTTAATGAAATATTCTTGCTAATGAATACTTTAAAAATATTTAAGTAGCATTTAGAACACAAATGTTTTTTAATTAACAATTTTATGGAACTGATATTATGCATGTTTAATAAATAAAAAATCAGTTTTAAAATAATTGCTCTGTTTTAAATGGTGTATTATCAACTTAATCTCAGTGTTTGGTATCCATGTTCAACAATTTGGTTGTGCATTTTGTGCTCTATAGAATCAGGATTTCGCAAGAGTTCAAGAAGAAGAAGAAGGGCGATTAAAAGAATTAATTTTAAATTAACAAGAGGATATTTTGAATTATTTTTAAACCATAAGATTAAATTGAATTCTTTTAAAGATTATAAACCAAAATGAATACAAATGTAAAATATAAATGACCATTTCTATAATTTTGTAACAAATACCAAACATTTCTTTGCTCATTGCTAAAACAACGTTAAATATAGATGAAATAATTTATATTGCTCTTCTTATAGTTTGTAATTCATGTAAGTACAAGATTCTTATACACAAATACGTTTATGTAGTGAAAAAAAAAAAAAACCATTTGTAAAAGCAATATTCAACAAAAAAAAAAAAATTGCATGGCCGAAAATAGTGCTGACCAAAAGCTTTCGAGATAGATGAATCAATTTATTCAGTCCAACATAATGGTTCAAGTGTCTGATGATTTTGATTGATTTTTTATATTAATTTTTCTCATTACTCATTTATTTTTACTTATAAATATTTATTCATTTTTTTATTTGAAAATTATTTTCTCATTGACTTATGAAACCTGACCATTTTCCGCATATGGTAATAAAGTATAAGGTTTAAATTTTTTATTAATAGAAATAATTACATTTAGTGTGTAATGGTAGTCGTATAAGATTACTTTCCTAAAGTTTTTTTTAAGACATAGGAATAATAACAATCATGTGTTGGAATGGTTATATTGATTTTCTAAATAAAAGTTCATATCTATTTCCATCTTTATTTTTTTTTTTGGATATGTACATCATTTTCCTTGACACTAATTAGCATATATTTATATTTATTCTTAGATATTAATTAAATATTTTTTAAGAGAATTAAGATTATAAAAAAAAAATTAAAAATTTAATAGTATCAACAATTCAACATTAAAAGAATAATCTTTTTTTAATATTATAGAAAATCATAATTACGTAAATCATAAAAGTTTCAAAAAGTTTTTTAAATTATTAAAGGTACCGGAGGAGACTTATGTTGGTGCAAGAAGTATGGTTATTGCATTCTACACTCCATAATTTGAAGGTGCACTTCTGCAGGTGATAAAAAGATAAAAGTGATCCTCCTTCAGGTTTATCAAATGCATCTTAAATTTTACATTTCCACATGTATTTTTAAATCTAGAGATACATTTTAAACTATAAAATAAAAAGTATAATTTTTATTTTATATTTCAAGATATACATTTAAGAATATAATTTTTATATTTTAGAATTTTATAATTTAAAATGTAAATTTATGTCATAATATATATTATAAAATATATTTTTTTTATTTTTCATTTTTAAATTATACAATTTAAAATGTAAATTTGTATTTTGAAACGTAATCCCATATAAATTTTCATTCTATGTTACAAAATATTGATGTTTCACATTTTAAATTGTGTAATACATAAATATATTTCGATTTCACAGTCCAAAACTTAAAATTAACGTCTTAAACAAAATGATAAATTTTGGAAATTTAAAATTTATGAGACTTCATGTTGAATGAATAGCCCAAAATATGGCCGTTATCATTTGGTAGACTAGTTATTCTGAACTTCCATAATATTTTCATAATTTTTAATATTTTAAATTTAAATATAAATAAAAGATACAAATATCATTAATATTAGAACATGAGTTATGAATTGTAAAATCCATAAATAATATATATTTACAGATGGTACAATATGTAAATTTAAAATAAAGATTTCTTTTAAAATAAAGAATTCATGAGTTATAAATTATATAATTCATAAATAATTTGAAAATCATAAACGCTTACGAATTATACAATCTGTAATAATAAAGATGTATAAAAAAATATTACATATTATAAAAAAGCTTTAAATAACTTGCAGATTACACAATTTATAAATTATTTAGAAAATCGAATGACTTGTAGAATATTCAATCTGCAAATTATTCAAAAAATTCAATGACTTACAAGTAAATAGGAATGAAAGATATGATTAATTTAAAATATATTTTTAAAGGATAAAATTGTATTTTAATATTTACTATGAAAATATTGGAAAAAGTTATGGAGGTGCAGGTAGAAGCCGTCCATTCGGCTGGGCAACTGTTGGACTTTTAATTGATATTTGGTGTTTGTCAATTGCTTTCTGCACCCCATTAATCACTTTCTTCACCTGTCAATGAAAAGAAAAGAAGAAATACCCTTCTGGATTAATATAAAAGGGGATAAGATTCTAAGGCAGTCATTCTTGAGTCGTTGAAGGTGGTGTAATTTTCAACGGTATTGGTGTTTGAAGCATTTTCTCATCTCCTACTCATTTAGTTATTACATTTTTATTGTTGTGAAGAAAGATTTGAGTTGGACTTGAGTGAGAAAGTTTTGCTTTCGTTAGGATGTGTTTTGGGGTTTTAGAAGATTAATGTAAGATGGTTTACGGATACATTGTACGACGATTTTGTACAGTTAGTTTTTATTTTTATTTTTTTTTTAAGTTTTGGGAAAGTAGATTCCAAAAAAATATACAGAATTTCGTTTTAAAAAAATACATTTTTCATATTTAGAAGGTTCAATTGTGATGAGAAGCACAGTTCGAAATGAGATATTTTTGAAAAATAGTTTTTAAAAATATATTCTGAAATTTGTTTCAAGAATAGGTTTCGGAAATATATTCCAAAATTTATTTTTTAAAAACATATTTCAGAACATGCATCCCAAAAACTAATAAGGACAAAACTGTTACTTTTGAAAATTGATGTAATGCAAGAATCAATTTTCTTAATGTGTATAAATACTCAAAAAATAATTATTTCATATATCCTCGATTTTAAAATTGCACCTTTACAATTGATTGAAATAATTATTTGTATATTTCTCTTTCTTTGCACTCATCATTGCTGTTATCGTTCTAGAAGAAGAAAAAAAGAACGATACAAAAACAATCTTGTTTTGAAACGTTTTGGAAAGCTATTTCTGAAAGATTCTTGTTCGGTAAATTTTATCCTATTTAAAAAAATGCATGTATTTATAAATTTTAGAAAGTGTAATCCAAAAAATAATCTCAAAACAAATTATTCAGAAACCACTTAAATAAGGGTAAAATAGTGATTTTCAAAATAGTGGGTTGCATTTTGAAATTAGGGGTTGCGGGAAGCAATTGTTTGGACAAAACCATGTTCTCTCAATTTCCCTCTCTCTGTTTCTCTTTCATCTAAGTCTGACATTTTTTTTGTTTGGGAACTCTCTGCTTTACTTTTTGGAGGTTATTCAAATTTGAAGATATTAGGATGCACTTCACAGCATAACTCAAAAACCTCTCATCTTCTCAGCTTTCAATTATTATTTATTTCTTGCCGCGTCGATTCGAAACCCTAATTTGCTGCCATGACTGAGGTAAACGCGTTAATCACCGCAATTTTTCATTCTATAGTTTTCATGATCATTCTGATGAACTCTTCACTTTTTTTTATAATTTATTTTCCTGTACGCAAATTATATGGAAGTCTCTTTTGTTGGACCTTCTGCCCCTTACATAATCGAAATTTACCACCCAAAATCCAGTTTGTTATGAATTTATGCTTCTTATAGTTAAAAACCAAATTAATGTGAAAATATTTGGATTTTGTAATAATATATTGGGGATCTGAAGGTAGGACTGTAGGAGACTATTAAGTTTAGGTCGGTTTATTTTGGAGAAATACTTGCTTATTAGTTTCATGAGGTAGTTTTTGTAAAAAATAAGAATGAATAATAACATTTGGCAAATATTTAGTAAGTATATTTTAGAAGAACTGCTGGCTGTGTGTGAATTATACTATCATGATAGAAGGATTTGCATGTGGGTTATTGTGATACAGTGGTGTGTTCGGTTTTCTGATATGTGAAAGTTGGAGTTGTTATTTGTGGCTGATTAATTGTTTGGATGCACTAAGAAGTTGGGGGCTTTTGTTTACTCTTTTTTTCTTTTTTTTTTTATGGTTTTCAGTACTGGGTCAGCCAGGGCAACAAATGGTGCGACTTTTGCAAAATTTATATATCAAACAACCCTTCGAGCATTAGGAATCATGAGCTTGGTCAACGCCACAAAGATAATGTTGCCAAGAGGCTGGCTGCTATGAGAAAAGAGAATATTGCTAAGGAGAAAGAACAGAAAGAAACAGCTCGTGCCATTGAACAAATCGAAGCAGTAAGGGTTTTACTCTTCTTTTATAGTTACATTACTGATATTGATGCTGCACTCATCACGCTTTGAAAAGTTTTTGTGATATCACCTTTTTATAAAGCTTGGACGGGACTTTTTGGTACAATGACTGAGGTGTACACGTAACCCATTTGATTAGCATAGTAAATCAGGCTATGCATAAGGACCAGCAAGGTTATCAAACTAGGGAGTTTACATAAACTTGTGAAGCTTCTTTGAATTTCATTCATAAGGTTGGAAAATGATAGCTAATATGAGAACCAATGTTTAAAATCCAAGATAGTATTCAAGCAGATGGTAAAAATTTTTGTAGATGACTGACAACAGTGAAGGTTTGATCGATTCATGCAGTTGATTTGAACCCTAGTGAAATGATGCCCAAAATATTTTATCAATTGAAATATTTACTGTATCTGGAGATTGAGAATTATATGGAAATGGAAGTTGTAACACATTTACGCTCAAAGATGAGATATATAAATTTTGTTATATCTGTTTCTTTGTATTCTAATGCAGAAAGCACAACGTAGCTATCAAAAGGATAAAGCAAAGTTTGAGGAAGCCAGAGAATCACTTGAATTGGATGCCCAAGGTTGTAAGTATAAAGTCTGTTAATTTCTATTGAGAGAGTTCTGATTAGTTATTAATTTGCTTATTCGGGTATATTGTTTTGACATTCAATCTTTGTTTAGATCATTCACTATGGGGGAATAAATTGTTGTACTCTACATAGAAAAAAGAATTGTGGAGTCAACTCAATTAGGAGATCTCTGTTTTGTGAAATTACTTATATTTTGCGGTTTTTCGAAGCATTACAAGGAAGTTAGTGTGCCACACTTTTTTCCTAAGATAATCAGTAATAAATAATTATACATCAAAGACCAAATTTTCTTTTTTGCATAAAGTGGTGGTAGTGGGCTTGTATAAGCGGATATGTCAAGAAAACCCTACTTCGCAAGCAATTGCTCAGCAAGCTGTAGTTATAACCTAACCGACTTTGCTTTGTAAGAGGAAATGTAAGACTATTGACCATTGGAAGTTCTAACCAATATTACTTTCATGTGCGTTGGAGTTCATTATATATTAAGAACCTGGTGTATTTAAGAATTTTGGGTTACATGGTCTAATTATTTTTCTGCCAAATTTAATTTCTCCGCAGAGAACTTTAATCTATGGTATAAAACATCTCTAAAATGTGTTCTAGTTAATTTCTTTCTTCTATTAATAAAATATAAAATTTTAAGACTTATGATTAGTCTCCTCCCCGTCTGGGTTCTTTTTTTTCGTTTTGGTAGATAATACCATGGATCTAAAAATACAAAAAAATGTTGAAATCAAGATGTTATTATGGCATATCGTACTAGGTTCACTGAAAGATCAGAATAAGTCTATTCATTACTCAATTTTTTTCTCGTTAAAAGAATTTTGAATCTTTTTCTGAAACTATACATGGTGCTGGTAGTTTTTTGTATTGACAGCATAAATATAAGTTTTGTTCCTGATCAGCGTGGAAAAAGATATGGGATGGATCAATTGCTGTTATATTTTCAACTGCATCTCCTGAAGTAACAATTGAGGGTCAAATTTGTTTTTAAGCATTTAGCTTTAACATTTTTACATAAAACTAATAAATTTAAGGTCAGGATCTCTGCATTCTCTTTTTAAACTGCGGTGGAGCATGATGCCAAAAAGTATACATGTAGCTTCATGATACGAAGCCAACTCTATATACTCTCAACAGACGTGTCAGTGTAATGTATTGCATTGTTGCTGTATTGATTTTGCATCTCAAAACTGATTATTACTTCATGGTTGTGTAGAATGGGAGTTTGACAGCAGTTCGGGCTATTATTATCATAAAACAAATGGATTTTGCTATGACCCAAAGTCGGGATTTTACTACTCTGATGCCATTGGTATGACACTAGAATTGTTGTCTTACCTTACATTTAAATTATCAAGTTGATAGTTGATGGCATATTTACTTAAAAATATTTTAACAGGCAAGTGGGTGACAAAGGAAGAAGCATATGTCTCCCCTCACTTTAAATCTAATGCCGGGCATGATGGACCAACTGCGAAGAAGTCCTTGTCAACATCACAGTCGAAATCAGATGAAAACAAGTCAAATAAGTTTCAAAATGGATCTTCATCCGGGCCAGTATTTACAAGTTCTTTGAATCCTAAAAGAAACGTGAAAGCTGCTCCTTCGTCTCTTGCAGTAGGAAAGAGAAAAAGACCTAATGAAAAATCCAAGGTTATCTCTCAAGAAGAAAAAGCAGCTCTCAAGGCAAGAGAGGCTGCAAGGAAAAGAGTGCAGGAGAGGGAAAAACCCTTGCTTGGCCTTTACAGCAAGCCTTACTGATAACTGTGCAAATTTACCTTAACGGACATGGCTTCCCCCTGAAATATGAGGTCGTTCTTCTTTTTGCCTGATTCCTTTATGCTGTGTCGTTAAGGTGGCCCAATTGTTTTCCATGTGACTCTACCTTGTACAATGTAACTGCTCCATTTTCTGTTTTTGTTTTTGCAATATATGCTAATTTTCAGCCTTGTTTGTATCTCGGAGAGGAGAAAACGAGGATTAGAAGTCTTCATTAGGCTGATTAAACCAAATAAATCCCTGTTTCAGTAACTTTTGAAAAATGAAGATATTTATTTTGAATTTCCAGTAAATTTGCACAACGGAAAATAATATAACAACGTTTTATGAATGCATTTTCTCATCAGCTATGTTACTTGTGTAAAATCGTCTGTTTTACAAGAAAGGGGGAAATTTACAGTCATACATACACGATCAGGTCTGATGTTTACCAAGTAACCGTCAATGATTTTGGATAAGTTATTGGTCGCGTAGTTGGGACCGTTGGTTTTTAATTTAATATATTATTTTGGTTCAGACTACAAATGCAGGGTGGTAATTCTCTAATTGGGTTTTTAAATGCTTTGTTTTGAGTCCAGAGTCATTTACGGGCATTTCTTCCTGCACAAGAAAAAAAATATATCATACTTCAGATTATCTAAGATAGTGACTGAAGTTTTTAGGATACCGGAAGTATCGACCCATATTTACTTCCGAAATTCTGTAGGAGAATATAAAAAGGAAAAGTCAAGTTGGATGCTAAATGTTAGTTCATTGTGACTTTTACCTGACAATGACTTGTCCAATTTGGCTTCTAAATCAAGCTGAAAATGCTGTTATTTCCCTTCACAATGTTCATTGGTGGCAATAAAAGCACAAAGTGGAAGCATAATAGGCTACCCCATTGTCAAGTAATCCTACATCCTTTTTCTGCTGATTAGATGAATATCCTTTTATTGCCATTCAAGTCATTCTATTCACTTCATTCTCCACAATGGAGTCCCTCAGCTCCCTTATATAAGCATACCCACATTCATATTGAACACAAATCAGACCGAAATATACCACACTTCAGTGAAAAATTTCTTCCATTCACCTTAAAGAGAATGCCTTCACCTGTGCATCCAAGTCCCTCTCCATCTGAGGGAGAGAAACACAGGCAATTGAATAAAGACATTAGGGACATGGTCTCTGGCATCACTCACAGGGCCACTGATTTTCACAAATCAGGCTCAACCCACCGTTTGGAGAAGGATGATGAACGTGGTTTGAGCATGGTCACCCTGGCAGGTAACAACAATGGTGCCACTATGAGAAGTGAGTTGGATGATAAATCAGGCACCCATTCTCATGGTGATGAGCCAGAGGCACTGAGCACCTATGTTAACAGCAACTTCCAAGCCATCAACAATTCACTCATGTTTGGTGGAAGTTATCATGCCAATGATCCTGGTGTGCACCTGGACATCTCAGATTTCTCTACTGAGCCTCACCATAAGGAAGAAAGGCATGGGAAGAAGGGAAAGAAAATAGAGAAAAAAAATTCCAAAGCCCAAGAATCATCATCATCATCTGATTGAGATTAATATTGGTGGTGAAAGCATCAAACCTGTTGAGTGCCACCTTTGCGAGAAGAGAACCACTTGGGTTGATTGTTAAGCACACTAATTATATCTTATATCCTAAGTATGTTTGAATAACCATGTTTTTGTAATACGTTGCTTGTGTTTTTTCATTCTTTTCTTTGTGCGGTGTCAAGCAAAAGCAGTATTTAATTTTCTCATCATATAATTATATTCTCTATGCCAATAATTTATGAGTATATAGTTAGTGTATGATATGGTGAATTTGGTTTGTGTATTTGACACAAGATTTTTATAACTAGACAATTTTGCAAGTTTGGTTTGAGACGTCGTTTATAGTGAAAGCACTCTTCCTAGTTGGAGTAGTTCCTACCAGAGTTAGACAGAAAAATAAAAAAACATAAAAAAATAATATATATATATATATTATGTTCAATTCATATTCTTATGACTGCAACCAAACTTTGTTTTTATTAAATAGATAAAATTACTCATTTGAACCATATAATTAAACAAATTTCGCCTTCTTTGCACTTAAAAATAATTCCATTTTATCCTTAAGTTTACTATTTTAATTTTTTTTATAGCTCTAGATGGTAAGAACTAAAAGAGGTTAAAAATGATATTGTAAAGATTAAATGAAACTAAAATGAATAATTTTTAATTACAGTGACCAAAAGGTAAAATTTATATAATTATAAGGAGTAAATGAGTAATAAAACTTATTTAGTATTATTAGTAGTCCAAAATGTATAAGAATTTGAAAAATAGTATGTGTTTGATGGTGTTTTAATCTAAATTTATATAATTTGGACATTTCTTAATTTGTGTATATCATCGAATAACTAATATTTTGATGGAGAGAATAACTAATATATTATTATATCTGTCTTTTAAGGAATCAGCAGGTGTACTAAAATTTTCATTTCAATAAAATAATTATGAACTTTTTTAGTTTATTTCTTTTCATTTATATATATATATATATATATATATATATATATATATATATATATATATAAGTATAAATTAATTAAAGATTAGAGAAGGATAATAAAGTATTAATTAGAAAAAAATTAGTTAATTATATCTTGAACTTAAAATTAAAAAAACTTTTACAAATATGCCAGTTAAATCCAAACTATAAAGGTAGTAACATTTTGTTAGTCCAAGCAAACTGGTTTGAACATTCTTCAAGGTCTTACTGTTAGCCTTGTTGATGTATGAAAAAAATTATTTGAGTTCGAAATTACAAATTTAAGCGGATTCCTCTTTTAAACCCATAAGAAAAAGTTATTGAATGAGATATAACAAAATTGATAATTTTTAATAAAATTTAGTCATAATATTGGAGAAAGTATTAAAAATAGAATGTTATAGTGTTTTCAGGCAATTTTTTTTCATGAGAAATTAGTATTTTATAGAAAAGGAAAGTATGGTAAAAATAAAAATAAAATTCAAATTTTCTTCTAGTATATTCCTCTTCCCTGCATTTTAAGCTCCCATTTTAGAACCTCTTATGATAAATGTGTATCTATTGTAGTTGGCTCAAACTTCAAACAGCTAGCCAAATCTAGAATGCACAGAGAAAATCTAGAAATGCAATAAAATGATCATTTGGATGGCTCATTTTTTCCTGTACAGTAGGAATTTCAACCTCCACCCTAAAAACATAAACAAATTGCCTTTTTAGTGTTTTTCAAACTTGGTTGTATCCACACAAAAAATTGATCTCTTGTGAAAAGATTATTTTGAAATGAATTTAGCAGTCTTCCTGAAAGATTGTTCTGGAAAAAATTTAACATCATTCTAGAAAAGACTACTCAGTTAATGAGATTTATCATCACTAGACTAATATATAGGACTCAAATGTTAGAACTGTTGAAGAAAATTGTTTATCAGTCATCATTATCCAAAAGTACAGTTTAATCTAGTTCTTTTTGTTTGTACTAAATTGATAACCGTATTTAAATCACTGATTTTTCATGCATTGATTTAATTAAAACATAGATTAAACCCCTCAATTAGGAGATAACTACAAATCAAAGGAATAACAATCAAATTGCAAATTAAACAATGGTAATAACTATGCAGCTTTCTATACATATAACTTCACCAATATCTTTCTGCTCAACAGTTTCATACTCATTCGTGTGATTGATTATCTTTTCTGGAAATTTAGGAACTTAATGCCATATGCAAATACTAAAAGGAAGAGGAGGCAAAAAGCTACATGAGTTAGTGCAACAACTCCAAGGAAATCATGCTGAAAGCCCAACTTCCTGTCAAGGTACTCTTTTACTGTCATGAGTGTGAAGCCAGGAACCTCTATTGGACTATTTTTGTCACCAACTTGGGATGTCACAAGTCCATATATAGTCCAAGCCACAGGAGACCCCCAATAATACCACCTCCACCATATTGGAATTTGCTGCATAATAAGTGAAATCTAACTATTAGTTTCACAAAAAGACAATGAATTAAATAGTAACTTAGCCTACATGAAAAGGGTTAATTGAAATTTTAAATATATTCAAGGATTCATTCATGCCACTAAGGGTCATTTTTTATTCTTTGACCTCAACCCATGTGGACCTCACACATAGTATGAACACCCTGTTTGTTGGGTCCAAGGTTTCAAAAATTGGTATGCAGCCATAATCTCAACCATGACTGCACTGCATCAGTCAATTTATTCACAATTTCTCACAATGTCAAGGATCACAACAAAACTAGCTGCAATTTAGAACCTTAGTTGGGTTTGTACAACATCATATAATATTCTTGAGTTAAAATTTAATTTTATGCATGAAAGTGATAATTTTCAGTATTCCTTTTCCATTTGCCTTGCCCTTTGGCTGGTTAGTAAAATTCTATTGGCAACAAGGTTTAGTTAAAGATGACTAGATATATGTAGATGGTACGCTTGTTGTCGAACAAATCTCGCTAAAATAAACTTTCATACCATCTTTTATACCATCTTAGAAAGTAAATTCTAAGTCTAACTCAATTTCAACAACCAACTTGTAAAATAAGGTTTTTACTCATTTATCTATTATAATTTAGCCTATATCTCTAGTCGATGCTGGATCTTATAAGAAACAAGTTACTCTTTTGAGCAAGAGAGTTATTCTCATCCTAATCCTCATTTTTTTTAATCTAACGGTTAAAGTTGATTGCTTTTTATAAGCATTAAGGAAAACAAGGAAAGGTTAAAAAGAGGAGTAACTTTTTCAGAGTTACTCTAGGATGGATATATATGGATAAATGTGTGTGTGATAACTGTTGTAATACACATACATACCGTTCTTGGGATAAGAAAACCAGAGAACAGGTTCCAGAAACTGATGAAGAAGGACATAACAATTGCAGCAATTTGATAGTTTGGTGTCAGAGCTACAGTCATCATTCCATACAGTGTGAAGTACAGAAAGCTCATGAATATGAAGTAGTAGAACCACAAAAAGTTTTCAAAACGTTGTTCAAACCCAATCATCCAGTAGAGAATAATGGAATAGGCTAGACTTTGAGTTGCAACATAAATTACTTCAATTGCTACCTGCAACACAGTACTTTTATTAATGAATTGTGCAACTTTGATCAGTTATTTAATAGATGCTTTCTTCTACCTGACCAATTGCATAAGGCAATTCTGAGTACATTCCAGCAGCTCTTTCACGGTATAGAACTGTTCTTTCTATTGCAACAACAGGTTGAACACTGTTAGTGTTGGAGGCTCCAAGGAAAAATACTGATGCATACATAGCTCCAAGGAGATTCAACAGGTCCTGTTCCTTTTGCCTGCAGAAATTATATTTATTGTCAAAGTTTTTATCATGAACAAACAAAAGTTCTTATTGATGGCCTGAAGCTACAAAAGAGTATAAAGATGATACTAAAAACAAAGCTGGTTTTTGCAGCTTGTTCTTCTTATGCCTAATGATATCTTGGATAAAACCGTGTCATTGTTTATTTAAGTTAGAAAAAATTTAGATGTTAACAAGAACTAATCAAGTGCATTACAGTCAAATTAGTTTTCAACTTACGTCTTTTTTCCTTTGTCCCAATAAATAAGTCCAAAAATGAGACCAATAACTATTGTGATGAATAATCTGATGGCATTATACTGTGGATTCCTCCAGTAGGAGCAATTCTGCTTCCAGAAGCAAGCTTTACATTGAGTAACAAATGATTGAGAGTATTTAGTCGGAAAGTAAAGGTCCTTTGTTCCAGGTACTGGTGTGAATAGTTCCTTAATAAGTTCCTGGTTCATTCTGTAAAAGGGTTATCAAAGTATCTATGAGTAAAACATCATGGGAAAGTTGAGATAAATTTGGACAAGAAGAAGCAGGAATCTCTACAAATACAACCACAACCACTAGTGCCACTTACTGATAAAGGTCCGACTTAGTATATAACTCTGCAAAGTCCACATGAAGCTGAGATTCAACAATAGGAGAAGTGATCTCCAGCATCCATGTGGCTGGATTATATCCATCTTTAATCCTAGGAACTCCTGTGATACCCTTTGAATGGTTCGTGCAAAATATACTGGCATCATACAAATTCAAGAATTTAGACATTATAAGGGTAGAGATTTACCTCAAAGTACTCAATAAGATTCTGAGAATTCCGACCAAGAGGACCACCATATATCACTTGTCCACCTCTCTTCATCAAAAGCAGCTGATATAAAGATGTAATTCAAGGGAGAGTGAGTATTGTGCCTTCAAAAAACCATTGCAAAAAGTAAACTCCCCCATTGGTTCCCAAGATTTCAGAAGTTTTTTAGACCTTGACTTTATAAAACTCTTGTGGGGTTTTACTGCTAAACAGATATCAGTATTCACCTCGTCAAAATTTTCAAATATATCAATGCTTGGTTGATGGATTGTGCAGACAACAGTTCGACCTGTATCCACTGTATTTCTGACAGTACGCATAACAACTGCTGCAGCTCTAGCATCTAGACCAGTTGTTGGTTCATCCATAAAAATAATGGAAGGGTTTGCAACCAATTCTACAGCAATGGTGAGCCTCTTTCTCTGCTCTGTTGATAAGCCATTTATTCCAGGAAGGCCTACTATAAAATGCCTCACTGAGTGGAGCTCAACCAGCTCTAAAATTTCTTCAATGAACATCTGTAGAATAATAATTAAATTTGTAAAATAAGAAAAAATATTCTTTTAGTAGATGAATAGTATATGTAGCCAATTGTAGAACATGTACACTAAACAAGTATGCAGAGAGTCAAATTTCGAAGTAGACAGACACAAAAAGAGCCAGTGATGGGAAGTTCAACATGAAAACTGAGTGAAGAAAACCATACCTTTCGGGTTTCCTCATTAACCTCATTACTGAGACGCAGCCAAGCAGAAAACACAAGAGATTCGTAGACTGTAACATTTGGAGAATGTATATCATTTTGTTCACAATAACCACTGATCCGAGCAAAAGTTGCCTGGTTTTTGGGATAACCGGATATGCTGATGCTTCCCTCAATATAACCACCTGTTTTCCGTCCTGCAAGAACATCCATCAAGGTGGTTTTCCCAGCACCACTTACACCAACTAATGCTGTTAAAATCCCAGGCCTGAAAGCACCACATATATCTCTTAGTAGTTGGAGTTTATTCTCTTCAATTCCTTGTTTCTTCATTTCCTGACAACAAATTACCAAACTCACTTTTGAACATGTGCAAGTGGTGACATCACTATATAATTTCATGAACTTATTGTTGAGTTAGATGCTTCCGTACGTAAAACTTTTATCTTGTAAACATAATATTTTTAAAGTTATTTAGCCATTCCTTTCTATGTGCAGTTAGATTGGTTGATTTTACATTCTACAGAAAGTTATTAGGTGGTGTAAGTGCAAAATTGGACTCTTGGTGTCAATTGTCTCATTTACATACACGCACACACTACTGCTTATTATGGAATCATGGTGAAATATAGCTTCAGTGTTAGGTGAAAAATGAATTTAGCATAGCCAGGAAAATACAAAAATCAAAGAAAAAGATAAAAAATAGTTATATAAAGTTTTATCTGGAATTAGGGGACGTGATTAAAGTGGTACAGGAGGAGGGAATTGGAGGTTACAAGTGGCATATCGATGTAATAATTCACATCTTGAAATGCAAGTGACAGAGGCCTAAAGGGCAGCACCATTCCCTTCTTGGACTTTGTATTCTCTGGAGCTTTAGGAATTGAGCTATGAGCCGTTTTTCTTACTTCCATATCAATACCTGTAATAATTACAACTATCTTTGTGTTTATTTCCAATAGATGTGAATTGCACATTACTGGTATATAGATAAAAGCTATACTTAAGATACAACGTACAAGTGACATTTCTTTTTGCTGGAGGGTATAAAGTAGTTTATGTAAAATATTATTCTTGGCTTCTTATGATCTCATTGCAGATTATTTGAAGAGAAAATCAAACTTTACCTTCAAACCAATCTGTAACTGAAGCTGAACTCTGCTCTGTAGTTCCTGTTGCCCTTTTTTCTACTGAGGATGAAGCAAATGTGCTTTTCTTTTGGTCTTCATCTTCCACTATAATAGATTTTGAGTTTCCAAATGCTGCAATTTATTTTAAAAGCAATATCAGAGGATGCTTCTATAGAATGATTTTTTCTATATGAAACATAGTATTATTATGCATGTAACACAAAGCAATATAGTATGGAAACTTACGATTCAAATAGGTTAGAGCCAGAATGAAAAAAATGTTGAAAAGCAAAGAAAATCCTATAAGTGCGCCCACAGATATCCAGTACCAATAGTCTTCTGTAAAAATGCCTCTAGCTTTAAGAAAAGCCTTTCCAACTGTGGGCTCAGGAATTCTTGGGTCAATATTTGTCTGTGAAAAGTGAAGAATCAGCTACAAACTAATGATGATCTTGTGTTTATAAGATTAAACAAACACTAAGATCTTACAGCATTCCATCTTTTGTCTAGGAACTCGTTGATGGCTATTGCATTCTGACCATACATCATAGGTGAAGCATAGTAGCACCATATCATCCATGGTCCAATATCATCTATAAATGGATAGAGGTTGGATGATCAGTTTAAATGAAACAATTTCACACGAAAAATATATAATCTGAGTTAATATTAAATCTTTAGAGTATATGATTTTGATGGTATAAGGAAGAATTCTCACCTCTTGAAACAGTAAATCCACTTAGGACAAAAACAACTAAAATTGTGAAGGAACCAAGTGTGTTTGCCACAACTTTTATCCTTCCAACTGCAGCAATAAAGCGGAATAGGGATAGAGCCATTTGATTCACACAGAAGAATGCCAATAGCTGACGAAAAAACCTGTAAAAGGTTTCAATATACAACATAAAACAAAATTTGAAGTCAGTAAAGTTAAGGAGTAAAGAATGATAGAAGAGTAAACCAATTATTTCATTTCTATGCTATTGAGAAACTCTCTATCTTCATATTGCATGCTCATACCTACTAGCTGCAGGAGCAAATCCGATAGTATAATAAGTGAAGATGATCCATAATCCTGATTCCAACAGGGAAAGAGGAACTCTGAGGACCCAGATGGGCAATGCAAAAGCCCATGCTGGAAAAAATAGGAAATCTCTCTGCTTGTAGAAAACGGGAAGTTTATTGATTGTCATTGCAAGCTCAGCCACTCCATTGAACATTACATTAATGAGGCTGAAAAATAGTGCACCATAATATTTTCCTGCACCCTCAAGTTGACCATGCTTCATTTCTGTTCTGAAAAACACTGACATGGTAATCAGAGCTAATATAGTAATCTGAAAAGTCTTGAATATGTATACAAAATAGTTGCGCTTCATCAGAAGCCACTCTCTTGAAAAGCATGCCTTGAAGATTTCCCATTTGGAGATGCCATACTTTTCCTTCACCAATGCAGCGGGATGGCATTCATTAGGATCAAATGGAGCTTTGATAGTTTCATGCAGTTGCTGACCGATACTGTAATTCTTGAAATGGGCTACAAACTCAGACACGGTGACATATTGGTAAGGTATGTCCCTTCTGAACCAGTACTGTTCTTGATCCTTTTTGGAAGTTACCTCTTGTAAGAAGTCTGCAACTCCTTTCCTTTCTGGGCATTTGAAGCCCACACTTTCAAAAAAATGCACAACACTCTCACGGGGACCTTGATAGACAATCTCACCTTCTGAAAGCAGTATTATGTCATCAAAAAGTTCATATGTTTCTGGTGCAGGTTGCAGAAGAGCTATTATCATAGTAACATCCATGATATGCACCATCTGCCTCATAAACCTGACAATTTGGAAGGTTGTGGAACTATCCAAACCAGTTGAAATCTCATCCATGAAGAATGCTTTTGCAGGGCCTACCAACATCTCACCTGCATTCAAGTTACGTAATTTCTTGTTTATGAGAGCTGCAAAATGGATGATTCTGCTAAAAGGAATCTAATATGACACAGTTAATTTTCCTCTCAAACTCCATGGTATAATCATCTAAGTCTTTGCAAACATAGAAGAATGTGTTGGGAAAATCTAGGTGGAAAACACGAGAGAACAAATGATAAGAACTGAATCAGACTCACACAAGGAAATAACACCACCTTCAACCCAAAACTTTAAGATATTGGATTTATGAGTCTTCTTTCTTATATTTTGCTCAACTTTCTCATTTTTACTCTATATAAGACTAGACTCACTTAGATACCTAACAGAATGATGCATTCATCTAATTATTGCTATATTTCATCATGAATTGGTATCATCTTAGAAATCATTTGACATGTATATACATGTTTGAGCTGGTTACAACACGATCCCAGCTAAAACTTTGAAGTGTATGTGCTTCTTAAGTTACAGTAGAACCAATGTCACCCTAGGAAAAGTATGTGAGTACATGTTTGTGAAGAACTAAAACAAAATAAAGTCATTTCAAAGCATCACTACTCTTATGTAACAACACATGCAACTGTAAAACGATGCTTCTGAGTGAAATTTCAGTATCCACATACCAGTAGTTAAACGCTTCTTTTGTCCACCAGATATGCCCCTTTGCATCTCATCTCCCACCAAAATATCAGCACATATTTCCAATCCAAGAATCTGTGTATTGCATGTAAAAGTTAGTCACAGAAATTGAAGTTTGGTGGCCTATAATTACCAAAGAAAATGATTCCAAACAAAGTGTGACCAAACCTTTAGAATGTAATCAGTAACAAGACTTGTTTCTTGACCTTCCATTGCTGTGGCCTTCATGAAAGCATCTATCTCAGGATCTGGTTTAATGCCAGCTGCTAGTTCCCGTCTTGACAACTCTTCCAGCATGTCATACCTTGTTCCAACTCCCAGGCAGCGTCCAGAAAAGTCCAGTGTCTCTCTCACAGTCATTTCTCCATAGTGAAGATCATGCTGACCAATATATGCACATGTTCTTTGAGGAACAAACTCTGACAATTCATGACCGCAGTAAGTCACTCTCCCTGATGCCTGTCCAGAAATTCTCTGATTGAGTTCAATGTTGAAATTTCTCTTTCAATCACTTTTTTTGGTATGTTTTTAGTTTGGATTTTATTTCTAGCCTACTAGGTATAAACCACTATTAAATAGCTTCAAAGGGAAAACTTAATCTCCATAATATGAACATGCTCAAGATTGGCTAATTTTTCAGAGTTTCTAGCATGATCAATTATGTCACATAAATGTCTCAAGTTAACCAAGTTTTTTTTTTTTTTTTCTGCAAAAAGAAATACATAATATAACTAAGGAGTACCAATGTCTGGTTTAATATTACAAATGAATTCTACAATCTCAAGTTAACTTAGTAAAAAGGTATTTTACAATCATAATCATTCTTAATATCATAATGACGTGAATAAAACATTAATATTTCTCCTGAATCAAAATCTTCCTTTCCTCACAGGTTAAAATCATATGATGTATATAAACAATTAGTAGAGTTTTCTATACAAAATAACAAGGCATGTTATATAAACAAAACATACATTTTTATAAAAAGAGTCCTGTGTAGAGGGGGGTGCAGGAAGCATTTAAGCAGTGTAAAAAAAATTTAAAATTTTCAAGACATTAGTAAATGTGTAATGAACTGTAACATGATATATATGTATGACAAATGTTAACTGTTATTCTTGGGGTACTAATCAAAGAACAGTTTTTTTATTGGGATGAAAAAAAAAACATTTTTCTATGATTTTAAGTATTTCTATGATTTTGAATAAAAAAATTAAGAATTCTTAGAGACCAAAGATACTTGTTAGTGAGAAAGAACTTATATGTAGACAGTTTCAGAGATCAATTATTCATAAAAGAAGGGAAGAAGAGGATATGTAACCCTTAAATCCTTGTCCATTTTTCCAGCTAGTGCCTGCAGGAATGTAGTTTTTCCTGACCCTGGAGGTCCCAAAAGCAGAGTCATTCTGCAGAGATAGAAAGAAAGTTAAATTTAGTTAGCAAAGGAATCAATTAGGTACTAGAGTTGTTGATGCACTTTTAGAAAGTGACTTCAATAATAGGAATTTGTATAGCAATAGTAAGCATTTTTATCAATGAAATTTATAGTTCTAACACATGACTCTTAATTTATTTGATTGGTTATTTATTTCTAAAGCAATAAATTTGATAAATGGATTATTTACCCACATGGTTGTCTATTTATTAAGCAATGGTTATACGACTTTAATGAAGAATAACCATTTTAAATAATTACATATATATGGAAATTATTTAGAGTCAATAAAATAGATTTAATCCATATATGTAAAATAAGATGGATTAAATTAGAAAAAGAAAATGAAACTGATCAATTTTGATAAGGCTGTTGGTACGCAGATAAGTTTAGGTAGATGGAACCATATATTCATGAACTAATTGGTTTTCCAAATTAATAATTATACTTTAAAAATATTAAAAAAATAATAGTATTTTATTAAAACATAGACCTACATTATAATTTATATATCAAATTACTACATATAAAAATTGAAATTTAATTTTATTTATGTGAGATAAATTTTAAAATATACATACCTTTTATTTATTTTTTTAAATTGAGTAAAAATAATTAATTGGCTTAATTAATACAGATGAATCAAACCGACACAACCTTTTCACTTCTGGAATTGAAGTGAGTAGTCCATCTTTCCAACTTCAATTATCCAAACATATATTAAATATTTTATTTTAAACTTTCATATTTAATCATTTTTATAAATATAAATTAATTAGTTTGGAGATAAATAATATAAATTACAATTATAATTAAATAACAAACTTCAAAATATAAATTAACTAAAAATACAATTTAATTCTTATTTTTAATTTGTTTATCTATTAATATAATTTATTTAAAAATATATAAATAAATTAAAATTAAAAACTTGTGTGACCGGTGTTTAGAATATATTATAGAAGCCAATAAAATCTGAGAAACATAAAAATGAATAATAAAATTTTAAATCTTATTTTTTTAAGTATGAAGTCATACATATTCCAAAAATAAGATAGAGAGAATGAAACCCTTATCATGTCTAGTGAGATACACAAGACCCTTATGAAGATTAAAATTATACATAGAACCACACTAAATAGGTACCTTGATGGTTTCACAACTCCACTAATATCTTTGAGAATCTTTACATTTTTTTCTTGGATAATCTTGATAACCTTTGTATTTTGAGGCAAAAGCTGAAGAAATCCCAGAACTCCAAACAGAAGGGTCACAAGATAATTCACTAATACCTTGTGAAGAAAACAAACTCATGTTATATGCAAATCATATTCATCTACATGCTTGCAAAAACCAAAATAGAAAACTAATAAGCAATCACTAAATACTTTTTCTATTAAATATGAACTATGATTAGAAATAATAATAATAAAAAATATACAACCTTATGTTTGTTGAACATACCTCTATTACATTGAGGGTAAAATTGAAGAGTGTTGGTAGTGCCCTTGTTCCAACATATGCATCTCCTTCAACTGATAACTGCTCATACCTGACTTCAATCTTGGGAATCTCAATGCTTACCCTATAACAACAAAAGCAGTTAAAACCAAACAAACAAAGGAAAAGTGAAATCTTTACACAACACAAATGGAGTAGGAACAAAACATTCAAAAGGGTACCTATCAATTCTCTCCCTCATCCTATGCAGAAAAATCTCATTGTTCTCTTCAGTAGTTCCTAGTATGTTCTCAAGAAGATGCTTCTTCTCCTGCACTCCAAGCTTGGTGATGTCAACCTCTTCATAGTTCACTCCTCCATTATCCAAAACTTGCTTCAAAATGCCTCTTCTCATCCTATCATATGTTGGAAGCCTCCTCAAAGCCTCCCACTTCAGCTCCTCCTCTTCTTCTATCTCCCTTCCACCTCTTTGGAACACATCACTCTCTCCACTCACTGCCTCATCAAACCATGCTGAGGCCATGTTTCTGCTTGGTGATGAACAACTCATTGACCTCACAACATCTTCTCCAACACCACCCTCTTCTGGTGATGATGCCATATCAATCAAATATGGCTCCCTTTTCCCATTGTACTTGTAAGTTGGAGGCTATATAGTTAGTAGGGTAGTGATAAATTTGTAGAGTTCAATATAGTTTGGGTAACTTACCAAACCACACCACGTCAACTTTTGTTATTAATTAATTTTAGGGTTCTATGTAGCCGACTAAGAATATTGTGAGGAGTGTAATCCATTAACTAAGATTGATTGAATGAGACAAGATTGCTGAATTCAATATTTTATCAACAACATTTTTCTTTTAGGTTTTTGCATGGACACAATTGGAAGGTGACAATTAACATTCTTCTGGGAATTAATATATAATTATCAAATGAGTTCAATGGATATTTTCCAACTACGGACTCGTTAATGGAGATTTTATACCATCAATTAATTAAAAATCAGTTTTAGTATAGTTTTTAGGATAATTAGTATTATGTATAGTGATTTGTGGTGATTTTACATGTGTGTTTCTTTTTGTTGTATCAAATTATGATTGAATTAAAGTATATGCATGCTTCCAAAGCAAGGTAATTTTAGTCTATCACGTATTACTTTAATAATTAGTTTATTAAAAATGTGATTAAATTGGAAGGTACACATCCATGTTCCATTTGAAAATAAATATTTTCGTGTTGAACACTCGAAAATTTTGAAAATTTTTGGATTATGTATGCAATTTGACTCGAGGAAGATTTTACCATTTTTAGTGGTTCTAATAATTTTTATGCACAAATTAGTTACATGCCAATGAGTTAATCTTACTAAAATAACTCATTTAGTGACAAAAGTATTCTCTTAAAAACTAGTGCCACGATCCAAATAAAGGCATTACTTCTTACACTGACAGCTGTTAATTATATTTTAAAATTGAAGAAAATATAATACATGGTTGTAATTAAATGATTAAATAAGTTAGCAAAACGTATTTTCAGCATCTAAGGGCTAAAATATATTTTGACGTGAAACTTGTGATTCACAGTGTAAGAAGACTTTTGAAGTTTTGACTTGGTTACCACAAACACAAAGGAAATTACGTGCCACAAAGATACTCTGCAAGTACCTCCAAAACTTCAATTTCTAAAAATAAAAAGCACTTATTTCTAAACTTCTTATTCCTTCAAAAATTTTATATCTTTGTAAAAAAGGAAAAATCAATGGACATCAAACTTTCTCCAACTATTTTATAATTATATGCTTTTATAAAAAAAATTAAGAGAAATTTTGACAACACATTATTCTATTTAGAATTCATAAATAAACAAAGAGAACACTAAATAAGTGCTTATGAATCTCTTAAAATTTACATTGTATAAGCTATTATATATAATTAAGTATTAATCACATATTATAGAATAATGTGGACACTTGACTTATTACTTATATCAATAACATAAAAATCTATATATTTTAGTGTTATAATTTAAATAAGACTGAAAAAGATATGCACCACACATTATTATAAATCTCAACTATACATAATTCATTCAACAGATAAAGTTTTGAAAAGTCCACTGAAAGAAAAGAGAAGAGAACATCTAAGAATATGATAAAAAAACAAAGTAGAAGATATTTTTCTTGGAAGATGATATAGTTCTTATAATGATAAATATAACGGGAGATTTATAAACTTTTGTGATTTTAGTAAATTTTAAATAATAAGAAAATTTATTTGAAAATATGTGTTAGGGATTATGTTTTAAACACTTTACTAAGAAAAAGAAAGGCCATACTTAGGTGTTAAAAGCAATTTCTGTTATTAAATAAAAGTTCAGATATGTTTTTTTTTTTAATTTGTATAAAATAAAATAAAGAAATATAATTAATTTGGATTTTTTATGTATAACTTATTAAATATTTAATCATAGGAAATTTTACATTAAATGTCAAACAGTGTAATTCTTTATGTTAATTATCAAAATTCCATAAAGTATGACATCTAACTAATAAATTTTCGACAAATAAAACTGTGAACTGGTAGAATATGCATATATATATAAGCAAATGAAGCATAAATAATTTACAAAAATACATATGTGCCTGTAAAGTTAGAATAAAAATTAATTTGATTGCACATTGTGAATAACAATTTGATAGTAAAGGAAATTTGAAACAAAATTTCTACTCCCCATACAAAATTATAGTTAATTGTTTGAACTTGGTGTACACGTATTAAAATAATATTAATTATTTTTATTGTATATGTTAAATAATTTTATTAATATAATAATTTCATAAAATTTAATGCTTTAATAAATTCTACCTCTGTTTTATTATCATTCTTACAGTTTAAAGTCGTAGTAGACGAAACAAAAATACAAATGAATATAATACTCTTTGAAATAATTTTATTTGGACATTTTTATTAATTTTATAAATACATTATTTTGTATGAAAAAAAATAGTTCTCAGTAAAGTGAAGATTACATTAGAGGACCAATATTTTCTGATCCTTCTTTTTTGTTTTTTAGGAACAAATTAATAATAAATGCATAATTAATGTAAAGTACATATATTATATTTATTTTATATTTATTTATGTATAATCTTTTAAAAGTATCCAAAAGGTTTGGTTTTGCGACAGTTGTTTCCTTTATTACAGTTCCATGACACCCAATTTTGTACCTTGGTCAATGATCTCAATAAAGTTCAGTTGAATGTTTTCAATTATTAGGTAAAGTTCATTTCAATTATATTCTTGGTGTGCTTAAAAAGTTTAAGTGTCTGTTTAGTTGAATTGATTTGAAAAAATTTACTGTTTAAGAGGATGGATTTGAAGGGATAAAGGCTGTTTGGTTGACCTAATTTGAGAAGATAGATAAGAACCGATTTGTAAGATGGCATCTTGGCTAACCTGAAGAGATTTGAAGGGATGGAACTTGAAATTACAAAATAGCCCTCATAAATGAGGTGAAAATTACGAAATACCCTTGTAAACATCTATAACATTTAATGGTATCATGTATACGTTGATAAGAGTATTTAATTTTAAATAATTACTTTTAATTAAATGTTATTCATTAATATTCTATATTTTAAATTTAAGTAGATCTTTCATTTGTTTTAGTCAATTTAAGTAGACTGTTTATATATTTTTTATTATAACTTATTAATATTTTTATAGAAATAAAATAAGAATTTAAAAAAATTTGTATTTAATCTCTTCAAAATATATTAAAAAAACATTTAACTTTTTAAGTGAGAGAATTAATAAAAAAGTAAATTTAAAAAACAATGCAAATTATTTTTATTTAGACTAATAACTTTAAAAGTTTCAATTTAAGTAAAATGTAAAAGTAATAATTTATAGAAATAATTTATACTTACAAAAACAACAGTAAATTTCAATAAAAAAAAGTAGTTTAGATTGTAAGAAATTTTTTTTACATATTTTAGTTAATTATAATTTAGACTAAATTGTATATTTTAATAGAATAATAAATTTGTGATTTTATTGCATTATTTAGGATTTATGTTTAATTTTAAATAATTTAGAAGATATGTTTTAAATAATTTTAGTAATGTTTTTTATATTAAAATCAATTTAATCCAATTCATTTTAATTTTTTACCATCTTATTTCACAAGAGTTAATTAGTATTTTCATAAATATATCAATTAAAAAAATAAAAAATAAAATCTATAACATCTGTCAAATCATTTCCAAACTTTCATAATCCATCTCCTCAAATCTCTTCAAATCTTGTCATCCATCCCTTAATCTAAACAACCTTTTCATTCTTACACAATTCACTCAAATCCCTTCAAACTCATCTTCTCAAATCCACTCCCCCAACCAAAACAAAGTTTAAAAGAATTAAAACTAAGATTGGAAGGAAAATGAACTAGATAATACTCTTATGTAATAAATAATGATAAATAATTATTCTCATATGAATAAACACTCATTTATATTGTAGAAGTTAATCTCTTTTCTCTTATCAATCAATCTCAGTGTCATGGTTTCAATCTTCATATCAATGGAATTTACTCATATGGATGTTCACGGTGAACTCTAAAATATTTAAAAATTAAAATATACATATATATATATATACATATATATATATATATATTTAACAAATTTAAATCAGGAGTGTCATTTATAAAATATAGTATTGTTCGAAATTGGTATAATTATTATAGACATCAAAAGTCTTGTATTGTATTATTTAATTGATGAATTAAAAATTAATGTATTTTAAATATATAAACCCACGTGTATTATGTACTTATTAAACTTTAATTATTGATATTTTAATCTATCACTATATTTTTCTTTTTATTCTATAAATTAAATTTATCACTTCATGTAGATTAATATCTATAAATTTGTTCAAAAGGAATGATTAAATTAAAAATATAAAACTAATGAAAATGAGCCAGAAAAGTGATAATCTGATTTACTTGTTAATTACATTATATAATGATGTAACTTTTGGAGTATAGTTTTTGTTTCAACCTCAACTTCACTATCAGCTCTTTGAGGAACCTTCATAGTTTGTCTTTAATAATAACTCATATTTTCTCTGTGTGTGAATCACTTTTTTTTTTACATACTCATAGGTCTTTTATTTAACTTATATACGAAATGATTTTAGAGCATATATATTCCATAAAATAAGCAACAAAAAAACATAAAATCACATAAATTCTATAGTATTTAAAATGAGAAATTACGTTTGGATTTTCTTCCTGCACTAAATATAGATTGACTGAAGAACACTAAAATCTCAAGAAACAAACTCAACTACAAATATGCAAGAATGAAAAAATATAAAAATCACAAATGGCATAAAACATGATAACTTATGAACATTTTCTGGAATGGGATAAAACATATTCTCACTCAAACCCTAGAATTATGGTTTATCAAACGTTCAGATTATTGCGTAAAGCATGACTCTGATCATTCTTGTCTCAAATGAAATTTTACAATTGCTCTTTTAAGAAGAACTTGTCATCAAATTTAAAGTTCTGAAGGAATAATAATTAAAATATTAAAATTATGTTTTTATTATTATATAGTTTTCTTCCTAAAATTTTAAAAATAAACAATTATAAATTTATTCTAATTTTTATCATCTATAATCTTTATAAAAAATAATAGAATACGTTAATTATATATCCTAATAACTCAATGTTTTATGGCGTAAGGTAAGGTGGTGTGACTTGACCCACAAGTAAGGCATGAATATTTAACAACCCTCATTTTATTCAATGTTAGTCTTCTTTTATATATGTATGCATGGTGGGTTTATTTGTATTAAAAAAATATTAAAAGATTATTATTTTTTGAATAATTTTTATATGAATAGAAAATGATATTGGTTGGATAAAACTTTTCAATATTGACTTGCAATGTTTAGTGTGGAAAAATATATAAAATAAAATTTTAAATAGGTTCATCAACCTAAATTAAATTGTATAATAATTTAGATAGACGGAATTATACTTTTTTGAACTATTCAAACAATTTTATATCTTGTTTTAAAACATAATTTCTATTTTCAATCTCATGAGTTAAGTTTAATTATGTTTTTATTTTTTGAAATTTGAGTTGGTTTTATATATTAAGAAAAAATAGTTTAAATTTATCGAAATTTATAAAATATTATTTTAGTTCCTGAAAGTTAATTTTCAAACTAATATGAATTTTTTAATTTATGCTTTGAAGTTTAAGATTTTGGGGGTAAAATTGTTCTTTAGTACATTAACTTTAATGTTTATTAAGAATAAAACTATTTTTTTTTCAATTTCGAGAGATTACAAGTTTCTTTTTTCAAAAAAAAATAAGAGATCAAAAAATTAGTCCAAATTTCAAGGATTAGAAACGTAATTAAACTCGTAAATTATGATTGAGTTGGATTAGCTTAATGAAATGTTTAGGGTGGGATTAAAAATTGATTAAAATGGAACATAACAAGTTGGTGCTAAATATGATGATAATGATTTTGTCGGCTTCTGTTATGTAAACTGCTGCTTGCTAAGCAAACAATTAATTTTCAATAATAAATGATAATAAACTTCTTAATTAAGAATTATATAATAAGCTAGAACTAGGGAACAATAAAACTGTAAACAAGTCAGTATGTGCTTGATTTGTCATTATTATGATAATCTCAGGATCCAATTCCACTCAAACAAAGTTTTTTTTTTTAATTATATAAAACTTAACTCAAATTAATCTAACTAATTCATCTTTTTTATTAATTACCAAAGCTAAAGAAAAAAACCCTTAAGTTTCTGAATTTTCTTAAAATTTAGTTCAGAAATTTATTTATTTTAATCCTTAAGTCGGGAATTAAAGTGATGATAATAACATGTATTTAGGGATCAAAATAGAAAAAAAAATTAAGATATTAAACAAAATCATGAAAAATAAAATAAAGACTTATTTATTTGCATTCAGTGCAAGGCAAGATCTTCATTAAATCCATAAAAATGAATATTCAATGTTCTTCGCAATTATTTGGATTATATTTTTATATATTTTCAGCATCAAAGAAATAATTGATGAAAGTTCACATGAAAATATGAATGAAACTACGATGTTTGAAATGAACCTTGTCAAATACTATAATCCTCAATCATTGCTACACTTTTTATTCGACTCGTGATCAAATCAAATTACCTTTGTATTAGGCAATTACAAGTCAATTATATCTTGACCAATTCAATTAGCAATATTATAATCTCGATAATTTCTTTGCCAATCAGTTGGCTAATTTTAAAATGTTTATAGAAAATTCATTTGAATGAAATAAAAGATATTTCCATATTTTATAAATAAATTACATATTAAAAATATAATATAAATTTACTTTATTTTTTTGGTAAGTATAAATATATTGTAATGTAAAACAACTTTCAAGATATATATAAAACTTATGTGCATATGACTTGTTTGTCAATTAAATTATAAATTATACCTATTTATTATTTAACAGAGTTTAAACATTACAAGAGAAGGCTAACGAAAACAATATAGTTATTCAAAATTTAATCTCACAAATAGATTATATACATATCACTGTAATCATAACACATTTCAAAATCTCTGATTCATTACTTTAACTATAAATCAAAGTTTAGAATCATCCCTAAACCGATTTTAATCAATCAACCAGTTTAGAAAATTTAAAATACAAGTTTAAATTCAATAAAACCCAGTTTGCCCAATTTAACTAACAATACTTACGCCAAAACATAATCTCTTTCAATCCAAAACATTTTCCCAATAATATAGCTTAAACTAAATTTGTTTTGATTCAATTGATTTCAATACTTAGGCTTTATAATAACAAAATTGTTCAAAACCAAAACTATTACAAATAATAAAATAAATAACTAATAAATCTAAATCAAAATAATTACATCTCAAATAAATTCAGTCACAAAGTATAAGGGTTTACATAAACTCTGTCTATTCACCAACAATTCCATTCTTATTGTACAATACCTTATTCAAATTAAATCACATAATCATCAATCATTTAATTATATATCATGGATCTAAGGTAGGGTTTAATTCAAGAGGATTTTCATTCTTTAAATAAACTAATTCTTAAATGAAAATCCTGTGGACCCAAAAAGCATCATTGTAGTGTTAGCATAACACTAATGGGAGTTATATCAGCACCTACTTGTATGCTAATCACACCTCCCATTGTTTAAGAAGACCTCTAAAAATTATTGTTCCATCTTTTTCTCTTCCTGGTTTCCAACCAGGATAACAAAGGATAGGGTTGTGGTAAAATATTATAATACATGTTTTCTCACCCGAATTTGAAAAAAAAACAATTGTAGTTGCTTTCATGAATCTTAGTAATAAGTTTATATTTTATTCTTATATTGGTTAGATATCTAGTTTGTCTAAATCAATAAAGTATTTAGTAATCTTTTAATCTCGAATTTAAATATCTTATAAATATTTATTGTAAGTATAATAATCAAAAGATAAACTTAAATATTAATTATTTACTATTTATTATAAGTAAATAAGAAAGACTAATATGAAAAATAAAATATTAAAGCATCCTAAAATAAAATCTAAACTTATAGTTATAGGTATATGATATTGATAAAATAAATAATAAAAATATTTAATTATATTTAAAATATAAATATACAGTAACAAGGGGTTAAAAAGAAAAAAATAATAATTTGGGTCAGATTGTTCACATTTTGACTAGCTCAAATGCGACTTAAGCAAGAAAGTTTATATATTGATGAGTTTAAATATCGAACTTGCATCCACCTTTTTCACATTGAGTTACAACCCCATCCACATGATCCATCTTATATTGCCATGCCAATTTTACCTATGCATAAAGTCAATTAATCAATAAAAATATAAATTATCACAAAAGTTCACTTTTTACGTGTTTTATTAATTGTTAACAAATGCATATAGCCAGTTTGTCTATCACAAAATATATCACAAAATTATTATTAATATTATTATTATTTAGTAGATTATAATTTCATTATAATTAAAGTATTAAACTATGAATCAGTACCATTACAAAATTAATAACTGCTTCAATTTATAATAATGAGTTTGGCTGGACCAAAAACAAGAGAAATCGAAAAAATTAAAAAAAAAATGAAAATTGTATTAAATTGAGTTTACTTATGGGAATAAAAATTATTTTGTCGTTGTATATGAGCTAAGTGTTTGTGACCCAATACATGAACAAAGCGTGGTTTTGCTTTCCGTATGAAAAATCCGCAGTTAATAAATCACGTGAAAAAACAAACATGTGCGACCCAAAAATAAATCATGCAAAATTTATACTAGTTATAATATACATATTTCATAATTCTATTCTATTTTTAATTATATTTTAAAATAAAACATAAATATTAAAAAAAAGAAAAAAAAGCTTTCCACAGACACAACAAACCATACTTCTGTCTATGATTTCCATCATCACAATATATTATAAATTATCCACTATTTTTATGTGATCATCATTTTAACCTCAAAATTACTATTTTGTTATATATGTAATAATAAAAAATTAATAAAGATATACTTAAAATAATCACATAACCACTATTTAACAATATAGTTATAGATAATTTTTTCTTCCTTTTTCATAAAAGTCTGCAATCTATATTGTTTTCCTAACATTATTTTCGTTCAAATTATAAATTACACATTAAATATAAAAATAATACATATATTCATACTTAAATAAATATATAAAATTAAAAATGATATAAATATTAAAATTTAAATCAATATAAAAAATAAATTGTGACCAATTTAATAAAAAGAAAAACATCCAGTGCTAGAAAGGTAAAAGAAATGACTAGAGATGAAAAAAATGATAAATGTTGACTTTTTTTTTAATTTGGTTAAAAACAAAGTATATCTTAATTTGAAGTAATTTATTTTATTATATTTTAAAATGCCAGGCCATAATTTAAAGAAAATATTAGTTTTAGAATAAGAGCTTGCTGTAAAAGAATACAAAGCTAAAATAACTGTTTAAAGCATATTAAATTATGTGTATTTCTTTAATTTTTAATGAAGTTTTTATTTTTTATTAAGAAGCAACTATTTGAAATTATAATAAGTAATAAATTTCTACATAAATACTATTGTAATTTTAAAAATTATAAGATACAAACTTATTATTGAAAAAACGTAATCCTTAGGTATGATGATTTTGATTCAATAATTAATTGAATTTTTATTTGTCTTTACCCTAATTAAATAATTTTAACCTATATTTGGAAGCTAATTTTTACTAAACATATGGATAGTTTCGACTAAATTTGATTTTAACCTGTATACCATACTCTATTTTCTTTTCCAACACAGCATTTTTAACCTGTCACTGTCACGTTCAGAATGTAGATAGGGATAATTGTCCATGGGTATTTTTTGCCCTACCTCTAATTAAATTAATGGACACTTTTCATCCGGAATGAATGAAAAATGTTGAAGAATTTTACGGAGCTGGGAAGACAAAGCTAAGAATTAAGCAAACAGGGTTCGTTTCTCGTCGTTTACCTTTTGAGCTGGTGTGGGCCTCAAGGTTGGGGGCTCATTTCGGCCTGGCATGGCCTGGCCTCCACAGGAATAATAATTAATAATAGAGGCATAGGGCATTATCATGTCATGAGGCTCAGAAATCCTGTATTTCATTTTTCATTTCCACTTTTTTGGTTATCTTCGTTCCATGGAGACCAACCAACCTCTCCTACTCATACAAAAGATTGGTGTGAGGTCTTCATTTAAATCCAAGTTATACATACAAGCAAAAATCTGTACAGTGTTTACAATAAAACAGCAGCAGATTACTATGACCCATCCTGTAATAAAATTTGTGGTGTGATGATAATTAGCATTGAAGTTGATCTAACCATCAATCAAGAAAATATGCTGCTGCGTCATCTACTGATTCTGCAGCAAAAGCTGCTTCGGCTATTCTAATTAACATTGTGGCCTTGTAGGTGGCCAAATCTGCATTCTGAGCAAGAGATTGAGCCCTTCTGCGTTTATGTATGGCTAATTCCATGGACATGTTTGCATTGGCTTTGGCCTCTTCAATCCTCAGCATTGCATTCTCTTCCATTGCATCTTGTTCAGCTGCAAATGCTGAAAACGAATACAAGATCAGACAAACATTTCCAACACTCATCAGTATACACAAAGTAGACACCTGCGAATTAAAAACCTGTCAAATAAAATCCAACACGACTTCAACAAAAGATGAATGCAAAACACATCATTCTACCATTACCAACAACATCCCAACCAAAACTAACAGTAGCCTTCTAACACATCCATATTGGCATTTAAACGCAAATCACTTAGGCTCGGCGAAAGAGACTATGGGGTTGATGAATAAAAACAGAGATTCAGAGCTTAGTTCTTCTACACATCCACAGTAGTTGCATTCTTGCAAAACGTAACCACAAAGTCAAGATATGCCAAGTAAGAAGCTTTATGAAATCAATGTAACGAGTGAGGGAAAAGTTCTAAAGCATGTTATTTAAATAATCAGCCAGTAGACAAACTCATGGGACAAACAGGTTAAACACTAGTGTTTGTGTTGCATACGATGAACAGCAAGAGTCTACTACAGAGACCAGAAAGGGTCAAGGAAAATTCAATACTCTTGAGAGGTAAATGTATTTAAATATAACCTTGAATAGAAAAAATCCACATTGCATTTTGTTGTAGAAATAGACCAAAAAATTACCTTTCAAAACACTTGGTTGATTGCTTCTACCAAATTGACTGGGTTGTCTCTTAAACGACCTCCTTTTTCGCAGCAAGGGCTTAGGGATAAGTGGAGCTCTCTTTGATTGATGACCCTGACAATTGAATTAACTAAGTCAACTATACAATGGGGTTGACCTACTATTTACAACAATGCCCCTACCCAACATGACAAGTTATACCCCAGCCAAAATACCAAACAAACATTACGAAAAGAGGAAGGAAGAACAAGTTAAAAAGCTATAAGATGAGATGATCAAGGCAACATAGGTATCAACCATTCACGATACAAAGACAAAAAATCCCAAACATAAAATCCCTGCTTTCGTCAATGGTCATAAAAATCCTCTGCATTTTCTGGTCATAAAACCCAACGAAGTTCATGTAATGTGCTAAAAAGCACAGAAGAATTTGGGGAACCCACCCTCGAGTTACTGAGGATGGAGAATCATGCACATTATGCACCATTGAGCATCCCATAATACTCGATGTGGGGCATAGACAGCATTTATCATACACCATATAACTGGCAATCTACAATTATAATACCCCCCCGGGACAAAATGCAATATCCAAATCATGATTGAAATTTTACCTGGAAAACCCTAATCAGCAAAGATCGTTTTTGCTTCCGTTTTCTCATCCAATAGTTATATACAGCTTCTACCACTTCCTTGCTACCAAGGTCCTGACAACTATTAGTTGCAGATTTTTCATCAAACAGATCATCTGGATTGCAATAATAAACCTTCTCCAAAGTATCAATAATTAACTCAAAATTATCGTCTGACACAGGATTTTGACACTCATTGTTGAACTTTTTCAGCCACTCCTCGTCTTCAGAATCCATGTCATAATTTGCAGTTGTCCTAGCCATCGCTCTAGCTAACTCATCACCAAAGACAGATATGTATGTATCTGGTCTTTGAAAGGGAAAACTGTTACTTTCTGCATACGAAGAGACCTCACGCACACCTGGAACTGGGATAAATTTGACAGCAGTAGAAGGGATATTACTATCAGAACACTTCTTATAAAGGTCTTTAAATACATTCCAGTCTTGGCGATTGGTAAACTCCAGCTTCCACCCACTGTCCAAAGAATACATTATGGCATGAGTGAATCGATTGGATGAGCAGGGCCGCATCACTTTTTCTGCTTTGAATGTTCTTCTTGTTAAGCCGTCTTTCTTTACAGTGAGAAGCCATTCTTTTGAATCAGACATCTCTAACGTAACAATTGCTCCCTCTACCCTGTAGCATTGGTGTATCTCTGATACCAGTAAGTTTGCAGAACATGAAGATAAACCTAGTCTTTCTTTTGAAACGACTATAGCAGAACTAGCTTCTTTGAGGCTACCAGTGCTGCTACCATTCGCCAAACTCCTGAGTTTCTTGCTACAGATCACACCAGAAACCTGGCTATTACTTTTCCTACCACCTGTTAACTCAGAAGCAACTGCTCCATTTCTGCGTAAACTCCCTATTGAAGGATTACGTGCTTTCCTTTTCCTTAGTGAACTTCTCCTCTTCTGAATGCCTCTAGAGTTCAACATGTTCCTATATTGTCCATTTCGACCAGCTGCCCGGGTGGTAGACTTGCCAGAAGAATGTAAGGATAAAACATCATTGATTTCAATAAAATCAGTTGTAACAGTTCCAGTTTCAGACGGTTCCCTCTTGAAGGCATTACTAGAAATCTGCTTTTCATTCTTGTATTCCAATAAATCATCGTCTGACTCAATATCCTCAACATCACTACGCTCATTTATTGGATTATATACAAGAGAAAGTGACATAAGCATAGATTTAAAGAACATCGCAGAATGCAGATACTCAAAACAAGTAGGAACTGCAGAAAAGTCCACAGAAAACAATGGCACGAACTTCGTGACCCCAAAGAGCTGGCAAATTCCAGAGCTTACAGCAGGAGGACCCTGTAAGATGATAAAAGGAGCAGAAACATTTTTACACCAATGAGCAAAATAAAAACCGGAAACCAACAAGCAAATAACGATTATTTCTTTCTCCTTCAAAACATTCCACAAAAGAACCTAGGAGCTTTAATTCAACTTTTTTATTAACATACGAAATTTCATTTGCACCACCAAATCAGTTCCATTCATAAATAAATCATCAATTTAGGCCTGAAATATCACCATCTCCACTAAATAGTCCTTAAACTAATGAAAATATACAAGTAACCCCCCTAAAGAATAAATTCCTTTCAATATATAGACCAAATTGATAGTTTAATACAGACAAACAAATAAAGGAGAATCTATTTTACCTTCAAGAATTGCATCCCCTGCGACGCAAAAACATCATTAACAGCCTCCGACATAAAGAACCCCGAAAGCTTCCTCTGCGAAACCCGAACCCTCTTGACATACCTCACAACCGAAGCCAACAGTCTCAAAAACAGAGCACTCTTCCCAGCACAGCGACTCACAACAACCGAAAGCACGCAAAGCGAAACCTCCACGTTCCTTCGAGAAGCTTCCTTCCTTAACCCCTTCCGCCTCCTAACATACACAATGCCAAATCTCCTATCAACGGTATTGTCACGTGCATCAACAACAGCCTCTTCCCGTTTTCCCTTCGCGGTGCCACGTGGCGCAACGACGGAGTCAATTTTCGCCGCCTTGGACGGCGCCACCGCCCACTCGTCCCCATCGTTGGATCGCTTCGTCTTGACCTCACCCGCATCCGGCCACAGCCGCCGCCCGGAGCGCAAAACTCGGGCCGAGTCGGCTCCTTTCATGCCGAACACCCTCGTCGTGCGGCGCATCCCCGCCGCCGGCATTTCCGTACGGTACACCTCAGTTTTCACTCGAAAAACCGAACCGAACCGGTTTTCTGTTCTGCTTTCACAGATAACAGTCTCACATCATCTTTTCAGCACTACGGAAAGAAAAACGCCATAGATATACAAAATCGAACAACGATCATTTCCGATTGTAAATTAATCGAAAAAAGAGGATTCTGAGAAAAATAAAGAAAATCGAAAAATTTCGGAGGTGGATCGTTAAGAACGAGATCTGTGTATACGGAACCAGAAGAAAAGAGAGCAGAGAGGGCGCTGAGAAGAAGAGAGAGAAAGAGAGAGTGAGGTTCACTGTTTCGGCTAGGGTTTATGATTAAAACCGCTGTGAGGGAAGGTAAGAGAAAGGAAAGATAGAGAGAGTTTTGGGAGTGACGATAACCGTTGGATTAAGGCGATGGAGGGTGGAGATTGACTTGGCTCGCAGACCGATGCAGCTCCCTCCAAAGAGCGTTTTTCTTGTTTCACAAGACTTGAAAGGGGAGAGGGTGGATATTTTAAAGACACGTAAGAGTTGTCAGTGATTGTGAAATGACAGTTTACAAACACAAGATGTACAACTATTTTTTAGTTCAATTCTAAATTTCTAATATATTAAACTTAATAATGAATTAAATTAATACGAATTTATAACTAATTGATTTTTTTATTTTAAAATTTAATTTAGTTATTTATTCTTTCACATCCTTTCCTTTCAAATTAATTTTATTAATGTCTGGAGTATATAAAGAGTTTTAAACGCTATAAAACAACCACCGTTATTAATGATGGTTTTTAAATTCTTATTGCAATTAATAAAACAACTTCACCTTCCTTTTCTTAAGGGCCTTTCTTTTTCCAGGACTAAACTCAAATCAACTCAATAAAATAATAGAAAACTAATTCAATTTTTTTTTTAATTTTGATCTTTTCCTTAAATCCAATAAATTGATTTAAATTTATATTGAAAATCAAAACTGAAGTAAAGATGATAACATTATTTATTATATTTAAATGTAATATTATATTATTAAAGTTAATTAATATTTTTTATGAAAAATATGTCTTTTGATTTATATTTTTAATATTTTTTTGTGATTTCGTTGTAATTTATCAATGCTTATTAGAATAAAATAATAAAATATATTGTGATTTTAACTTGTGATTTATTTATAAATATAAGATAAATTTAAAATTATGAATGTAATAATAATAAAAATTAATATTTTCAATATTTTTTTTATTCATTTTAAAATTTTTAAAAATTTGTAAAAAATAGAATTTTTGTAAAAATAAAATAGAATTTTTGTAATATATATTTTATATTAGAAAAACCGAAAATTATTATTCAAATTGATTTGTAAATATTGGTTCAAATCCTATAATAAAATCAATAGAACTAAACCATATTTAATATTTTATTTAGTTCAGGTAAATATTTAACAAAAAACTTACCCTTGTTTGCATAAAGTGTGGCCCGGATTGTTGTGGTTTGTTCTATTCATTTGGATTGATTTGCAATAAAAGAAAGTTGAGGGTCATCATCCATCATACGATGCAATAGAAGAAGAAAACCTGGTACATGTAATTTACATTAATATCCTTAGTCTTTTATGTAAAATCTCAGACGGATTAACAGTGTTCAACTCTTATTTAAGAATATTAATAAAATAATTTAGCTAAGCAATTATTAGAAAAAATAAGAAATTAAACCAAATATTTTCATGTTTAATATATATTGTTTACTTAATTTTACATTATATGTCTTTTAATTGTTAAAATACATTTATGAATAATATACATTATTATGAATATAATATTAATTTATTTGAAAAAACTATATATAGAATGTACAGTTAAATTTAAATAATAATAAATAAATAAATAAATTTAAGGAAACAAAAATTAATGGAATAATTTATTAAAATTTTTATAACTATTTTTGTAGTGTTAATGATAATCACAGTTAAAAAGCACATTATCTATTGTGCCCTATAACTGTTTACAGCAATGAAATCTATTGCTGTAATAACTGTTTAATGTAATTTATTACTGTCATGGTGAAAATAAAATCACACACCATAAACACAAAATGTTATTATCATCACTCACAATAATTAAAAGAGAAAGATCCGTGATTATCATTACAACAAGAACCTCTTATTGTTTTCAAGTTTTATTTTTTAACTGTAAACTAAATTTATTTATATTCAATTAATTCTATTAAAAAATCATATACTACTTGTTTTACATTTTTTTAAGATAATTCATACACATTTATTTTTTTTATAATCTTTATGGTAGATTATTCTTTTACTTTTTAAACATAATATTTGAGTAAAATTGATTTTTCTATTTGATAATATCTTATAATTTCGTATTGTATTTTTGAAGACTAAATTATTTCATTTGCAAATAAACAACTTTAGTAGTTTTAAAAACATGAGAAGTCGTTTTGATTATATTTATTTTATTATAAATTAATTTTGAAATGAAAAATATTTATTACTTTTTGGTAATTGAAAAGAAAATTATGAACACTATTTAAAAAATAGACATTTTAAATTTTAGGATATGTCAATAAATATTCTTTTATTTTATTATTGTTTTTTTTTTAACTTTATCGCTTTTTATTTTTTTATTTATTTTTCAGGGATACTACAATAATTGTTAGGATAATTGTTATAGGGATTGAACTCTCATTTAGAGATTAAACTCCTTGACTTTTGTTCTAATATTAATTGTTAAAAAACGTGTTATCAAAAGTTATAAACATGAGTCAAAAGATAACTCTTTAACTCTTTTTATTTATTAGTGTAATAGTCAAAGTATCATAATTTAATTATGATTTAACTGATATCTATTTTTAAGATTATGTATGTCACTTGTAATATTATTCTATATTTATTATTATTTAAATTAAGTAAAAGATAATTTAGTTATTTACAGTATCCTTTACTCATCAAATTTTTTTAACCCCTTACCCTTTTACAAACTTTAAGCTTATTTTTATTCACTTTCATTTAAATATAGACAATATCTCATTTGCCTTTTTTTTTTTTTTTTTTTTT